>Ga0316207_10000333_pt1 | contig 84024 bp, 73 predicted proteins | sample 6weekpyrite_MG_FD_204943 | JGI IMG/M metagenome (GOLD analysis project Ga0316207, IMG submission 204943) | Microbial mat bacterial communities from mineral coupon in-situ incubated in ocean water Damariscotta River, Maine, United States -... | ecosystem: Environmental > Aquatic > Marine >...
TTGGCATTGGGCCCTCGGCGCTGACGGAGGCCATGGGCATGCTCAACCACCATTTCGCAGCAGCCGCCTGATCGGCGCAGAGCGACAGCCTACCTCTGACTGCCGCCAATCTTTGCAACAGAGCCACATGCCGATTGTCGGGGAACCAGTCGAACGCGGGATAATAGTGCTCCTGCGCCAGATAGTCGGCCTGGAGATCGCGGGCGAGTTCGTCGTAGACCGCATTCTGTCGACCGGTCGCAATGTCGTAACGGAACAGCACGGTTTTTGCTCCCACCCGCCGGACGAAGGCAATCGCCGATCCGTCAGGCGAAACCTGGGGGGACGTTGCGCTCCCGAAGCCGGAGATCAGATCGACCGTCTCGCCGGTCTGCAAGTCGCGCCGGCGGATGACAAAATTGCTGAGGTTGGGGTTGAGGTGGACATAGTGGATCCCCCCAACCCGTTCCGTATAATAGAGATAGCGGCCATCGGGGGAATAGCGCGGTTCCTGCAAATCCTTGCCGCTTTCCGGCGGCGCGACCAGTTGCCGCTGTTGCACACCCCGCAGGTCGAATGCGACCAGTTCCGATGTGCGCATATCGAACACCGAGGTGCTCGTCTTGGTCGCAACGATGGCGCTTCCGTCGGGCGACCACGAAGGCGCCGTGATCATGTCTGCCGTTTCGTGACTGATCTGGCGCGGCTCGGAACCGTCCAGATTGGCAATCCAGATATTGTCCGCGCCGCTTGCATCGCTGAGGTAGAGGATCTTGCGGCCATCCGGGCTGATCTGCGGGCTGCGCTGGGTCGCAGGGCCGGAAAGGATCACCCGGGCTTCGCCGCCGGCCGCCGGTATCGCATAGATGTCGTTGAGCAGATCGAAAACGATCGTTTGCCCATCGGGGCTGACATCGGTGCTCATCCAGGTGCCTTCGCTGAGGGTGAGCGTCACCTCGCGCGTGGGCGTTTCCAGTATCTCGGGCGCGGCGATCGCCGGCTGCGCGCTTGCCAGGGCGACAAGCAGCGAAACGCTTCCAAACAGATTCTTCCGGTTAGCACCCAATGCCATTCCGTCCCCCCATCTTCGGCCAAGGCCAAATCTTCCACCTTGTGACAGGTAAAATACAACATGCATCGCTGACCGGTGCGAAAGCGGAAAGACCTGTTGCGGCGCCGTCACCGGTTGCCTCGCCCCGCTTTCTTCGACCACAAGGATGGCCGTCCCCGCCTGGCGACGAACCGGTTGCAGTATTCAGAAGGCTGGGAGAAGAAACGCAATGGCCGATGCAAGCGCACAACCGTCGATTGAAACGATGAACCCTGCGGATATGTCCGCGGTGCTTGCGATCCAGTCGCGTACATATCCACCCTCGCACATCGAAGACGAAGCGGTATTTCTCAATCGCCTGGCCCTGCCCTTTTCCTATTGTCTGTCCGCCAGGATAGCGGGCGAGGTCGCGGGCTACCTGCTCGCGTATGGATGGCGCGACGGGTCGCCGCCGCCCATCGGGGCGATCGTCGAGGGCAATGACCCTGGCGAAGTGCTGTTCATCCACGATCTCGCCGTATCGGAGGCCGGGCGGGGCCTCGGCATCGGCAGGCTGCTTGTCGACCACGCCTTCGCCGCTGCGGCGCGCGACAAGCTGCACGAAGCGCAACTGGTGGCGGTGGAAGGTGCGCATGAATACTGGCACCGGCTGGGTTTTCTGGAACCACCCGTGTCAGGCGAACTGAAAACGAAGCTCTCCAGCTACGGCGCCCGCGCCAGATGGATGACGCGCACTATCCCTATAGAGCATCCGGCCCCTCGCGAAGACGGAGAGGCATTATCATCGACGCGATCATAGAACCGGATCCATAGGCCCACGGTCTAGAATTCGAACGCCATTTCAAGGCGAACCGTCCGTGCAAATTCCGGCCGGGCAAAGAAGTATTGGCCCGTCGATGAACCGGCATCGAACGACCCGTTGCGCGGATTGCCTTCGGTCTGCTCTGCCACCTGAATTTTGGACCGTTTCGGGTTAGAGTTTTCCGCCGTAAGTATCCTTGGCTGGGCGAGGAGTTACGGCATGAAGGCATCGAAGTTCACGGACGCGCAGAAGGCGTTCGTTATCAAGCAGGGTGAAGAAGGGACGCCTGTGGCAGAGATCTGCCGCAAGGCAGGCATCAGCCAGGCGACCTACTTCAACTGGAAGAAGAAGTACGCGGGGCTGATGCCATCGGAGATGCGGCGGCTGCGTGATCTGGAAGACGAGAACGGACGGTTGAAGAAGATCGTCGCCGATCTGACACTGGATCGCGAGATGTTGCAGGACGTTATCAAACGGAGTCGCAGACGGCCAAGCGAAGCGCGGCCAACGCTCTGAGGCCGGATCGCAAGCGCGAGATTATCGACGCTGTTCGGCAGGACTGGCAGGTGACGATCCGCAGGGCATGTTCGGCCTTGCAGTTCGATCGCTCAACCTATCACTACCAGTCCCGCCGAACCGATCCGGCCTTTTTGAAGAAGCGTATCAAGGAGATCTGCGAGACGCACGTTCGCTACGGCTACCGGCGGGTGTACTACATCCTGCGCCGCGACGGTTGGGTCGTGAACATGAAGAAGGTCTACAGGCTTTACAGGGAGTTGGGCCTGCAACTCAGGAACAAGACGCCCAAGCGGCGTGTGAAGGCGAAGCTGCGAGAGGATCGTGCTCCGGCGATCAGGCCAAACGATGTCTGGGCTATGGACTTCGTGCACGACCAGCTGGCAACCGGTCGCAAGCTGCGCATCCTGACCGTGGTGGATACGTTCTCACGGCTATCGCCTGTGGTCGATCCCCGGTTCAGCTACCGTGGCGAGGATGTGGTTGCCACTCTGGAACAAGCATGCAGGAAGATCGGATATCCCAAGACTATCAGGGTGGACAATGGCAGCGGAAGCGCAGCTGTGCGAAGCACAATTTATCTCTCGGGACATGGATCTGTGGGCTTACCAGCGCGGTGTGATCCTCGACTTCTCTCGCCCTGGTAAGCCCACAGACAATGCGTTCATCGAGGCGTTCAACAGCAAGCTGCGCAGCGAGTGCCTGAACGCGCACTGGTTCCTGTCGCTGCAAGATGCTTGCGAAAAGCTGGAGGCCTGGCGTAGACACTACAACGAAGAGCGACCGCACAGTGCGATAGGGAATATCCCCCCGATCATGCTGGCAAACTCAGCCGGTGCAACCAGCCCACCGGATCTGGGAAAGGCGGAAAACTCCAGACCCACGTGGTCCGACGTTGGGTAGCAGTGCAGACAACCGCCCGGCTCTAGTCTCAGCTGGGGGAAAACTTTGGGTCACGTCACCATGGCAGAGACGGTTCTTGAACAGGTTCGAGCTTTCGTAGAGCGTTTACGTCCGGATGCAGTTTGCGATGACTGCATTGCCGATCGACTGGGATTGTCAGTAAGGCAACACGCCAATCACAAAACGCGAGAATTGGCCGGGTCATTGGGTTTTCAGCGCCAGGTTGATACCTGCACGCTTTGCGGTTCTCGCAAGAAGGTTATTCGTCGCGCTTGACCAAAGTTGAGGCGGGCTGGCAAATTTATCCCGCAATCCAGCCCTGTCCAACCGTTCGACTCACTCCAATCTGGTAGCGATCCAAGCTTCTACATCGTCTTCCGCCCACGCGACCGCATAGCCACCGAGTTGCACGGGCTTCGGAAACTTGCCCTCGGCCATCCAGCGATAGATTGTCGAACGGCCAAGCCCGACGCGATGCTGAACTTCGGGCAGGCGAATGAGCCGCGTCACCCGCCGGGTTTCGGTCGCTCCCTTGTCGATCTCCTCACCCACGATGGCCTCCTTCGGTACCGGCGAAGACATCGCCGAGCAGGGCGTCCTTGCGTTCAAGTTCATCGATGTGGTCGGAGAGCAGCCGTGCGACACGATGTGCGGTCCCCTTAGCCCAGCGCGGCTTCACGTCGTGAACCTGGTTGCCCAGGACACGTTCGAGCGCTGAAGGCAGTTCGCCGGAAAAGTCCTCGAAAAATTGCGCGAGGTCCGATTGCAACCATGCAATCGCGTGATCGCCGCTGCTGACGAGGAAGAGGAGCAGGTGTGCGTGCGGCGCAACTCCGCTCGCGACAAGAATGCGCAAGGCTTCACCGAGGCTTGCCGAGCGTTCGCCGGCAAGGACGCGGCGCAAGGCATCCTTATGGATCTGCGCATCGCGCGCGATGTCGCAGCGGGCACGGCCGCTGGCTTCGACGGCCGCCAAGAGCAGCCGGGCGAGGTCGGCGCGAACCTGTTGTTCGGCAAAGAGCGCCATCTTGGTCATCGACGAATCCTTATCTCTAGAGGTGATCGACTCATCGGCTAACCGCGAAGGAAGCCTGTAGGAAAACAAAAAGAACATTTAGAGAACATAAAGGAAGGAACGATCAGCTTCCTCCGACGATTCGCGCGAATTTCGGTCGCCTGCGCGCATATCGCGGCTCTCTTCGCTCAGATGCCGGCACAGTCAGCGCTGTTGCGCGATCAGCCTGCGCGAATCCCGTGCATCGCACCTCCCGATGTCGCTTTTTGCTTGGTCGAAAGCCCCAAAATCCAATTCCCGATTTCCTACAGCCCGGCTCCGGGGAGAGGAAAGAACATACAGCGAACGCATCGCTGGCTGATGTTCAATCCTCGGAGTTTCCATCCATGACCACCAAGACTGCCCTTCCGGTCCAGCAGCGCTCGCCCAACGGGGCTCGCGGCCGCGACTACATTCTTCCCGCCTGCGTGGCGCTGGCCTGCGCCGGTGCCGCCTTTGCCGGGGCCGATACCACCTTCGATCCCGCGTTGACCAAGTTCACCGACTTCCTCGAAGGTTCGGGCGGCAAGATCATCACTGTGCTCAGCCTTGCGGGCGGCCTGATCGGTCTCGCCTCCGGGCGTTTCTCGCTCGGCCAGGTCGCGGTGCCGGTCGGCGTCGGCATCGGTGTCGGCACCGGCGTTCCGATCGTCACCTCGGTCGTGACCGCGGTCATCTGATCAGCGGATCCGGTCACGACAGGAGGGCGGCATGGCCGACAGGTACCTCGTTCCACGGCGGCTCGACGACCCGGAGCTCATCGGCTTCTGGACCATCGACGAGTTTGCAGGGATCCTTATTCCCTTCGCCTGGGGCATTCTCTCGCAGCATATCTTCATCGGTATCGGCCTGGCCGCCGGGGCCTGGCTTGCCTTGCGGAAGGCAAAGGCACGCGGCGCCGGTTCGGCACTGGTGCATGCTGCGTACTGGTACCTACCCGGGAGCTTTCTCGGGTTGAAGGCCACGCCGCCCTCCCACTGCCGCCTGTTGGCGGGCTGAGGGAGGCGAACCATGCGAGCAGAATTCGCGCACGAACAGGCGCAGACCTACCTTCGGCAACGCAACCGCTTTGCCGTGCTGGCAGCTGTCCTGGGTCTGACCACGCTGGTCAGCCTCGGCGCCGCGGTCACCCGCGACGAGCAGGTTGTGCTGGTGCCGATTACCGCCGAGCGGATCACCGTGTCGAGCGGCGGGATCGACGCACCCTATCTCGAGCTCGTCACCCGCGACACGGCGCTGATGCTCCTCAACCGGGCACCCGAAAGCCTCGACTACTGGATGGCGAACATCCTGAAGCTCGCCGATCCCGCCGCGCACGGCCGCCTCAAGGCCGAGCTCGTCAGAATCGTCGAGGAGCAGCGCGGCTCGGACATCAGCCAGGCCTTCGTGATCGCGGAAATGCATGTCGACCCCACCGTGCTGCGCGGCTTCCCGCAAGGAAACAGCGAGGCGTTCAAGAAGCGCCTGGCTGCCATCTGGAGCACCCGCGACGCGGCCGGTTCGCTCGGCATCGATCCGCGGCTGTTCCGCGCCTTCAACATCGAGGCCGCACCGAGCTTCGTCATGCTGAGCACCGAGTTCAGTCCCTGCGACGGGTTCGATTGCACCAGCGAGGTGCCGCCGCACGACCGCATCGCCGGCAACATCAGCGTGGGAGAAGTCCTCGAGACCTTTGCCTCGGGCAAGGGTCCGGGCGCCGAGCTTGCCCGTCTCCATCTGCGCCAGCTCTCCAGGGAGGAACGGCCATGACCGGCAGAACCCTCGCCCATCCCCAGAGGCCAAGCCGGGAAGTGTAACCGAGGTTGGCGATTTCCGAGGCACCTGTGGCAGACGCGTAGAGCACGCGGGCGCGCGGGAGATGGTTCTGCAGCCTGAGGCCCGCTATCCCTTGTTCGGAGCCCTTGACCTTGCCGCGGATTGAAGAGCCCCCGAGCGCATTAGCCATCGCATGGGCTTCGTCGAAAGCGATCACGCCGTCGAAATCCTCGCCCGCCCAGGCAAGGATCTGGTCGAGCCGCGTATCCTCGGCGCGGCCCGAGCGCAGCGTCGGATAGGTGACGAAGAGAATGCCTTCGGACATCGTTACGGGCTGGCCGAGTTTCCAGCGCGAGAGCGGCTGGAGATCGAGCTGCAGCCCGCCAAGCGCTTCCCAGTCGCGGCGTGCATCTTCGAGCAGCGCCTCGTTCTTGGTGATCCAGACATGTCGGCGCTCGCCTGCGAGCCAGCGATCCATGATGACCGCGGCGATCTGCCGTCCTTTGCCAGCTCCGGTTCCGTCGCCGAGGAAGAAGCCTTGGCGGTAGCAACGTGGAAGACTGTTGCTGAGCGCTTCGATCAACTTAGCTGCCAAAGCTCTACGAACTGAGGCTCGGCACGATGCGGAATTGGCTTCGTATCTGGGGCATCAGAATTGAGTTCGCCGTGCTGGCGTCAGTGTCCCTGATAGGGCTGATCCTGAGCCTTCAATCCTGCATTGGCTGAGAAGAAATTCGATCTCCCGATCAACCCTTCGCAAACTTTCCCATGATGACCTTTCCTCCTGTCCGCAGCTCATCGAGGTAGTCGCTCCACCATTGAGCCATTCGCACGCGCTCGTCCCAATGCTTGCCGCGATGGTAGATGCCACGCACAACATTGCTGTCGCCATGTGCCAGGGCACGCTCGATCGCATCGGGATTCCAAAGGCCCGACTCGTTCAGGAATGTCGATGCTGTTGCCCGGAGTCCGTGCGCGGTGACTTCTTCTTTCGAGTATCCCATGCGACGGAATGCGGCATTGAGCGTGTTTTCACTCATGGGACGCTTGGAGCTGCGCGCAGATGGGAAAACATATCCTTCGCGGCCGAGCATCTCGGCCAGATCAGTGAGATAGCCTCTAACCTGCTTGGAAAGCGGGACGGCATGCGCTCGGCGCGCTTTCATTTTACCGGCAGGGATCTTCCAGACCCCATCGACGAGGTCGATCTCATGCCATTCGGCGTGCCGGAGTTCGCCGGGGCGTACGAACACATGCGGCGCTATCTGCAAAGCTAACTTCGTCACCATGTAGCCAGTGAAGTCGTCGATCGCGCGCAGCAGCCCGCCTAGCTCGGTGGGCTCGAGGATTGCTGCATAATGCGTGGCTCTCGGCGTTACGAGAGCGCCCTTCAGCATACTGGTCGGATCGGATTTGCAGCGGGTAGTAGCAACACCGTAGCGAAACACGCGGCCTGCGAACGAGCGGCATTTCTTCGCAGTCTCGTGCTTACCGGTGGCTTCCAGCCGTTTGAGGGGAGCCAGGACTTCGAACGGCTCGATCTCGTTGATGGGTCGGTTCCCGATGGCAGGCGCAAGCTTGTCGAGGAAATAATTGGCCTTGACGATCGTGCCATCGGCACGGCCATTCTGGACCATCATCTGTTCAATATACTCACGTGCGACGGCCTCGAACGTCTGTGCAGAAAGGAACTCGGCGCGGATTTTCCGCTTCCGCTTCTCAAAGGCCGGGTCGCCCCCTGAAGCAACAGCTCGTCGTGCCTCGTAGGCTTCGTCTCGCGCTTGCTTGAGACTGATGTCTGGATAGCTGCCGATGCAGAGCTTCTTTTGCGCGCCGCCGATCCGGTATCGGAATCGCCAAAGTTTGCCGCCGGTCGGCGTGACCTCAACATATAGGCCGCGCTCGTCGGTTACCTTGTACGGCTTATCCTTGGGCTTGAGAGCGCGGAGGCGAGTATCTGTCAGAGGCATGTGGGGGCCTTTTCATCTGGGCCTTTGCGAAACGGCCTCAAAAGGCCCACAAAAGTGTCTGGAACCCCCGAGAACAGGCGGGACGATCCGGAACGATCCAAGGGCCAAATCCCTAGGATTTCTGCGGGTTTTATAGATTATTTGGGAGAACGTGAGAAGAACAAATGGTGCCCAGAAGAGGACTCGAACCTCCACGCCCTTGCGAGCGCCAGCACCTGAAGCTGGTGCGTCTACCAATTCCGCCATCTGGGCACAGAGAACAAGAAGTTCAGGTAGGCGGCGCGATTAGCCTTTAGTGTGCAGGCTTGTCAATCGCTCATCGGAGAATATTTCGCCAATTTACTGCGCTTCTTATTATGCTTCTTATAAGGAAGGGCATTGTCTCGCTGCGCGCTATGTTGCATGGGGCGTATGAAGGCAGGATTTCTCTCGCATTATGCAGGATCAGGCCGCTATGGATCAGATGTCAGGACAAGAGGGCGAGCTAAGATGCTGGTGACAATTTTCGGTGGTGGCGGATTTCTGGGGCGCTATGTAGCGCAGGAATTATTGTCGCGTGGCATACGTGTGCGTATTGCAGAGCGAAATCCAGCAGATGCCATTCGGGTGAAGCCATTAGGTGGGCTGGGGCAGACACAGCTTGTATATGCTGATGTGCGCAAGCCGGAGACAGTAGCGCGCGCGGTCGCTGGGGCTGATGCTGTTGTCAATCTGGTTGCTGTGCTGAAAGGTGATTTTGAAGCAACCAACCATCAGGGCGCGGCCACGGTGGCGCAGGCTGCCAAGAGTGCCGGTGTGGCGTCGCTGGTGCATATATCGGCCATTGGTGCGGACAGCGAGAGTGCTTCGGCTTATGGTCGCTCCAAGGGTCAAGGCGAAGCTGCGGTGAAGTCTGCATTTAAAAATGCGATCATTCTGCGCCCGTCGGTTATCTTTGGCAGGGAAGATGAGTTCACCAATCGTTTTGCCAACCTTATCCGTATGACGCCCGTGTTGCCGATTATCGGTGGCGATACAAAGTTTCAGCCCGTCTATGTTGTCGATGTCGCCAAGGCAGTAGCCGAAGCTGTGGCCAATGCTGGAGCTTATGCTGGCAAGACTTTCGAACTTGGTGGACCGCAGCAACTGAGTATGTTGCAGATTAACGAGTGGTTGGCCGCTGCTATTGGCCATGATCCGGCCATAATGCCCATCCCTGATATGGTGTCGGAGTGGATTGCGCGCCTGACAGGCTGGCTGCCCGGCGCGCCTATCACGCTGGATCAGTGGAAGATGCTGGGCCAAGACAATATCGTTGCACCGCGCGCGAAGAAGCTCAAGGATCTGGGTGTGGCGCCGACGCCGCTCGCTGCTGTGGCCGATAGCTGGCTGGTACAATATCGCAAACATGGCCGGTTCACGGGTAGCGCAAAGGCCTGATCACTTATGGCAAATGACATTATTACACCGATCATCCTCGGCATCGTCGAGGGCGTGACAGAATATTTGCCAGTGTCTTCGACAGGGCATTTAATATTGGCGACTGAGCTGCTCGGCTATGACGCGCAGAAATGGGCCTTGTTCAATATTGCAATTCAGCCGGGCGCGATCCTTGCGATCATTGTGCTCTATTGGCGGACCTTCTGGGAAGTGTTTCAAGGGCTGCTCAAATGGGATGACACGGCGATTGCCTTTACCCGCAACCTGTTGCTGGCGTTTTTCCCTGCGGTGATACTTGGGTTGGCCTTAGGCGATCAGATCGAATTGCTGCTGGCAAATGCGGTGCTGGTCTGCTGGTCGCTGATTATAGGTGGTTTCGCAATATTACTTGTCGAACGGTTTTCGAAAACGACGGAACGGGGCGGCGTGGCGGATGTTGGCGTCAAAAAGTCGATAATGATTGGTTTGGTGCAATGCCTTGCCATGATTCCCGGGGTTAGTCGTTCTGGTGCTACTATCCTGGGTGCTGTGTCTATGGGTGTGGACCGCAAGACGGCGGCGGAGTTCAGCTTCTTTCTTGCTGTACCGACACTGACCGGCGCGACAACGCTGCAGCTTTATAAGCATGGCGCGGGCATGACGACTGATGATATGCAGGCAATTGCTATCGGTTTTGTTGTGTCGTTCATTGTCGCACTGGTGGTTGTGAAGGGCTTTGTCACGGTTGTTAGCCGTATCGGTTTCGCTCCATTTGCCTGGTATCGCATTGTTGCGGGCACAGCGGCATTAATCTGGCTTGGTATGAAGTAGGTCCGTTTCGGTTGTATTGGCTGCGAGTGCGCTTGCGGCCCATAGCATGGCGGCGCAACGTGCACCGTAAATAGGTAAGTATTAATTACCTATTGTGCAAATTTTGCGTGACTCTTGCTTTTTTTGTTCCTATGGAACCCGTTCACTTTACATTTTTTGCGCGCAGGAGCACCCATTATGGGCGATAACCCCATGCTGAAATTCGTCGGAACCGGGCAGGATTACCCGTCCAAACGTGAGGCTGACGAACGTGCCCATGATTTTGGCGAGATCAGCCAAAGCTTTTTGTTAGAGAAGGCTGAGGAGCAGGCCGCGCGCTGTTCGCAATGTGGCGTGCCCTATTGTTCGACCCATTGCCCGCTGCACAACCATATCCCGGACTGGCTGCGCCTGACGGCAGAGGGACGCTTGCGCGAAGCCTATGAGCTGTCCAACGCCACTTCGACCATGCCAGAGATTTGCGGTCGCATTTGCCCGCAGGACAGGCTGTGCGAAGGCAATTGCGTCATTGAGTTTTCAGGGCACGGCTCTGTCACCATTGGCAGCGTTGAGAAATATATCACTGACACGGCTTGGAAAGAGGGCTGGGTTGAACCATTGGTTGCGGGCGCGCCGACAGGGCAGTCGGTTGGCGTTATCGGTGCTGGCCCTGCGGGTTTGACGACGGCGGAATATCTGCGTGCTGCGGGACATGAAGTTCATGTCTATGATCGTCATGATCGCGCTGGTGGTCTGCTGACCTATGGCATTCCCGGTTTCAAGCTGGAGAAAGATGTTGTCATGCGCCGCGTTCAGCGCCTCAAGGATGGCGGCATCGTTTTTCATGAAGGGTTTGAGGTCGGCAAGGACGCGACGCTGGACGAACTGCGCCAGAAGCATGATGCAATCCTTATTGCGACCGGCGTATATAAATCCCGCGAGATCAAGGCACCGGGCATTGGTACCGGTGGTGTGGTCAAGGCGCTGGATTATCTCACGGCATCGAACAAAGCGAATTTTGGCGATGTGGTTGCTGAGCATGAAGATGGCAGCCTGCTCGCCAAGGGCAAGCATGTCGTTGTTATCGGCGGTGGCGATACGGCGATGGACTGTGTACGTACCGCCATTCGTCAGGGCGCTAAGTCGGTGAAGTGTCTCTATCGTCGTGACCGCGAGAATATGCCGGGGTCGCAGCGTGAAGTGGCGAATGCTGAGGAAGAGGGCGTCGAGTTCGTCTGGCTTTCTGCGCCGGTGGCTTTTGAAAGCAATGGCGCAGGCGCAGGGCAGGTGACGGCGGTGAAGGCAACGAAAATGCGCCTAGGCCAGCCTGACGCTTCGGGTCGTCGTTCGCCAGAGCCTGAAGAAGGCAGCGAATTTACACTGGAAGCCGACCTTGTGATCAAGGCGCTTGGTTTTGAACCGGAAGACCTGCCTAAGATGTTTGGTGCGGACGATCTCACCGTGACCCGCTGGGGCACGCTGCGTGTCGATCATCGCACGATGATGACCAGCGTGGATGGTGTGTTTGCCGCTGGTGATATTGTACGTGGCGCATCACTGGTCGTCTGGGCAATCCGCGACGGCCGCGACGTGACCGAGCATATGCACAGCTATCTGAAGGCGAAAGCCGCGACTGGCACTAAAGCTAAAGGCAAGGAAAAGGTTGCGGCATGAAGAAGGCCGTACTCAGCATAGCAAGTGCTATTGGCCTTGTAATTATGGCTCCGGCTACACTGGCGGAACAGCCCAGTGCAAGTGCTGCCACTGCGATTGATGCGGACAGGCTTGCGGCTGCTGAGAAGACAATAGGTCATATTTTTCCTAGCGGCACATATGCGCGCATGATGGAAACCACGATGGACAGCACCATGAATATGGTGATGGATAGCATCGGGAATATTCCCTTGCGTGATTTGGCTGCAATGGGCGGCCTCTCAAAGAGTAAGCTCGAAAAGCTAGGGCCGGGTACGATTACAGAAATCATGAAGATATATGATCCGCATTATCAGGACCGTATGGAACGTATGATGAAGTCTATGGGCACGGAAATGGGCCACCTGATGGCCATGTTTGAGCCGGGTATGCGCGAAGGCCTGCAAAGAGCCTATGCTAAGCGCTTTAATGTCCAGCAGCTCGAAGAAATGAACGCATTTTTCTCGACGCCTACAGGCAAAATCTATGCGGCAGAATCTCTGATGATGTTTGTGGACCCTGAGGTTGTATCGCAAATGCAGGCGTTTATGCCGAAGATGATGAAGGAAATGCCCAATATCGTCTCCAAGCTTAAGAAAACGACTTCTGATCTGCCGCCACCGCGCAAACTTCGTGATCTGAACAAGGAAGAGCGCAAGAAGCTCGCGGACCTACTCGGTGTGCCTGAGGATGAGCTCGGTAATAAGAAGAACTGAACGACTAGGACATGCAGCTTTATGCTGCCACTGATGATTGATTGAAGGAAAATCCGATGACGACGGATATATTGTACCCGACGCCTGAACATGAACGCCTCGCCCGTGAAGGCATGTATCACCCGGAAACTGAGGGTGACGCCTGCGGTGTTGGCCTTGTTGCGGCGACAGATGGCAAGGCCTCTCGTCGGGTCGTGGTTTCTGCGATTGATGCGCTGAAAGCCGTGTGGCATCGCGGTGCTGTTGATGCCGATGGTAAGACCGGCGATGGTGCGGGGCTTCATGTCGACCTGCCAGTGCGCTTCTTTGATGATGCGATTGCCGCGTCCGGTCATAAGCCGATGCCCAATCGCCTTGCTGTTGGCATGATCTTTTTGCCGCGCACGGACCTTAGCGCGCAGGAAACCTGCCGTACTATCGTTGAGAGCGAGATCATCGACGCGGGTTACACCATTTATGGCTGGCGTCAGGTGCCGGTCGATGTGTCGGTGATCGGAGAAAAGGCTCAGGCTACGCGCCCGGAAATCGAACAGATCATGATCGCCGGGCCTATGCCCGAAGAGCAGGATATGGCTGAGTTCGAGAAAGAACTATATCTGATCCGCCGCCGCATCGAAAAGAAGGTAGTCGCTGCGCAGGTGCAAGACTTCTACATCTGCTCGCTGTCTTGCCGTTCGATCATCTACAAGGGGTTGTTCCTTGCAGAGAGCCTGTCCGTATTCTTCCCGGACCTGTGCGATGACCGCTTCGAAAGCCGCGTTGCGATTTTCCATCAGCGTTACTCGACCAACACCTTCCCGCAATGGTGGCTGGCTCAGCCCTTCCGTACCCTCGCTCATAATGGCGAGATTAATACGGTTCGCGGCAATAAGAACTGGATGAAAAGCCATGAAATCAAGATGGCATCGCTCGCTTTTGGCGAACGTTCTGAAGATATAAAGCCGGTTATCCCTGCTGGCGCATCGGATACCGCTGCGCTTGATGCCGTGTTTGAGGCGATTTGTCGTGCAGGAAGAGATGCGCCGACCGCCAAGTTGATGCTGGTGCCTGAGGCATGGCAGAATGGTGATGATCTGCCGCAATCGCATAAGGATATGTACACCTATCTGGCTTCTGTGATGGAGCCTTGGGACGGTCCGGCTGCACTGGCCATGACGGATGGGCGATGGGTCGTTGCTGGTGTTGATCGTAATGCGTTGCGCCCGCTACGTTATACGCAGACGTCTGATAACCTGCTCATCGTTGGTTCTGAAACCGGCATGGTTGTTGTGCCGGAATCGACAGTGATCAAGAAAGGCCGCATGGGGCCGGGCGAAATGCTGGCTGTCGATCTGGGCGAGGGTGAGGTTTATCTCGACCGTGAGGTGAAAGATCGTATTGCAGCGGAGCGTCCTTATGGCGAGCTGGTCAAGGGCTTCCAGGTCATTGATGACCTTCCTGCTGCTAAACCAGATGCCCTTCCGGCCTATGATCGCGCGGAGCTGACCCGTCGCCAGATAGCGGCGAATATGTCTATGGAGGATATGGAGCTTCTCCTCAGCCCGATGGTTGAGGACGCCAAGGAAGCTATAGGGTCGATGGGCGATGACGCTCCGCTGGCTGTCATTTCAGACAAGCCGCGCCTTATCAGCCACTTTTTCCGGCAGAATTTTAGCCAGGTAACGAACCCACCAATCGACAGCTTGCGTGAACGGCACGTGATGAGCCTGCGGACAAGATTCTCTAATTTTGCCAATATCTTAGAGGAAGGTTCTCAGAACGCGGATGTGCTTGTTCTGAACTCACCTGTGCTGAGCTGCGCTGACTGGAGCCGCTTGAAATCCTATTTTGGCAAGGCTGTCGCCGAGATCGATTGTACTTACCCTGCCGATAGCGGACAAGAAGGCCTGCGCGCGGCGATTGCGCGTATTCGTGACGAAGCCGAGCAAGCTGTGCGGGCTGGCCAGAGCGAACTCTTCCTCACAGATGAAAATATCTGCTCGGACCGCATTGGTATGGCAATGGTGCTGGCGACAGCGGCAGTGCATACGCATCTCGTGCGTAAGGGCCTGCGTTCTTATGCATCTGTCAATGTCCGCTCGGCGGAATGCCTCGACACGCATTATTTCGCTGTGCTGATTGGTGTAGGCGCGACCACAGTCAACGCATATCTCACAGAGGCTTCCATTGCGGATCGTCACAGCCGTGGCCTGTTTGGCGATATGGACCTTGAAACATGTGTCGAGCGTTATCGCACGGCGGTTGATGAAGGTCTGCTCAAGATTATTTCGAAAATGGGCATTGCGGTTATCAGCAGCTATCGTGGCGGCTATAATTTCGAGGCTGTGGGCCTGTCCCGTGCATTGGTCAATGATCTGTTCCCGGGCATGCCGACCAAAATTTCGGGTGAGGGCTATGCTTCATTGCACTATAGCGCGACGCTGAAACATGCTGATGCCTTTGATAAAGCCATCACACGGCTTCCTATCGGGGGCTTTTATCGCCAGCGTGCTGGCGGTGAGGTGCATGCGTTTAGCGCGCAATTGATGCACTTGCTGCAGACCTCTGTGGCAACGGATAGCTATTCGACCTATCTGCAATTTGCGCGTGGTGTGCGCGATGTGCCGCCTGTCTATCTGCGTGATTTGCTAGAGTTCAACTATGCTGCCGAGCCAGTAGCAATTGACGAAGTTGAAGCGATCACGGAGATCCGCAAACGCTTCGTAACGCCGGGCATGTCATTGGGCGCATTGTCGCCTGAGGCGCATGAAACGCTGGCGATTGCGATGAACCGGATCGGCGCAAAGGCCGTGTCGGGTGAAGGTGGCGAGGATAAGATCCGCTATCAGCCATATGCTAACGGAGATAACGCCAATTCGCCGATCAAGCAGGTCGCTTCTGGCCGCTTTGGCGTGACAGCGGAATATCTTGGTGCGTGTGAAGAGGTCGAGATCAAGGTCGCGCAGGGGGCTAAGCCCGGCGAAGGTGGTCAGCTTCCCGGTTTCAAGGTGACGGAATTTATCGCGCGTTTGCGGCACTCCACGCCGGGTGTGACGCTGATTTCACCGCCGCCGCATCATGATATTTATTCGATCGAGGATCTTGCCCAGCTCATTTATGACCTGAAGCAGATTAACCCGCGCGCACGTGTTTGTGTCAAGCTCGTCAGTCAGGCTGGTATTGGCACTGTGGCAGCAGGTGTTGCCAAGGCGCATGCCGATGTGATCCTTGTTTCAGGCAATGTAGGTGGCACGGGTGCGAGCCCGCAGACCAGCGTTAAATTTGCCGGTACGCCGTGGGAAATGGGGCTATCTGAAACCAATCAGGTGCTCACACTCAACCATTTGCGTCACCGCGTGAAGCTGCGCACGGATGGCGGCCTTAAGACGGGACGTGATATTGTTGTCGCTGCTATCCTCGGTGCGGAGGAATTCGGCATTGGTACACTGGCGTTGGTCGCTATGGGCTGCATCATGGTCCGTCAGTGCCACTCCAACACATGCCCGGTGGGCGTGTGTGTGCAGGATGAACGCCTGCGCGCCAAATTCACTGGTACGCCGGAGAAGGTTATCAACCTGATGACTTTCATGGCAGAGGAAGTACGCGAAATATTGGCGCGTCTGGGCGTTCGCAGCCTTGATGAGGTGATTGGCCGTACGGAACTGCTCAAGCAGGTTAGCCGTGGCGCGGATCATCTCGATGACCTCGACCTCAACCCGATCCTTGCCAAAGTAGATGCGCCTGATGAGCATCGTCGTTTCAACCTTGAGGGGCATCGCAATGAAGTGCCCGATAGTCTTGACGCGCAGATTATAGCGGATGCTAATGCTGTGTTCGAGCGTGGCGAAAAGATGCAGCTGACCTACACGGTTCGCAATACGCATCGCGCAGTGGGGACGCGTTTCTCAGCCCGTATTACTGAAAAGTTTGGCATGTCATCGCTCGCTGATGGCCATGTGCATATTCGTCTGCGCGGTAGTGCGGGCCAGTCGCTTGGCGCTTTCCTGTGTAAAGGTGTGACGCTGGAAGTCTTTGGCGATTCCAATGACTATGTTGGTAAGGGGCTTTCTGGCGGTATCATTGCCGTGCGCCCTATGGTCAGCTCGCCTCTCGAAAGCCAGCATAATACGATTATCGGTAATACTGTGCTCTATGGCGCAACCAGTGGTAAGCTGTTTGCAGCAGGGCAGGCCGGTGAGCGCTTTGCAGTGCGTAACTCCGGCGCGCAGGTTGTCGTTGAAGGCTGTGGTGCCAATGGTTGTGAATATATGACGGGCGGTACCGCAGTTATTCTTGGCAAGGTTGGCAATAACTTTGGCGCAGGTATGACTGGCGGTATGGGCTTTGTGCTGGATGTCGACGGTAGCTTCGACAAGCTTGCTAATGGTGAGAGCATTATGTGGCAGCGGCTTGATAGTGAGCACTGGGAAGGTGTGTTGCGTGACCTGATAGAGCAGCATGTCGCGGCGACAGGCAGCAAATGGTCGAGTATTATTCTCGATGATTGGGACCGTTGGAAAGACCAGTTCTGGCAGGTCTGCCCGAAAGAGATGCTCACTCGTCTATCGCATCCGTTGAGCGACACAGAGGTTGTCGAGGCTGCTGAGTAAGATTGGGCTATAAGCTACTGAAATAAAAAAAAGGGGCGGGATTATCTCCCGCCCCTTTTTTATCATGTTAACCCCGCTGCTCAGGCAGGTTCGGCTTGCTTGGCGCTGTCCTGAGCTTTGAGCTTCTGGCGATAGGCGTGGAGCAGGGGTTCAGTATAGCCTGAAGGCTGCTCGATACCTTTGAACACGAGATCGCGGGCAGCCTGATAGGCGAGGCTGGTGGCTTCATTGCCGGACATAGGGCGGTAGAGCGGGTCGCCCGCATTTTGTTCGTCGACTTTTTTCGCCATACGCGCGAAGGCGGCGTCTATATCCGCTTCGCTGACCACACCGTGCAGCAGCCAGTTGGCCATATGCTGTGAGCTGATGCGCAGTGTCGCGCGATCTTCCATCAGGCCGATGTCGTGGATGTCGGGCACCTTGGAACAGCCAACACCCTGATCGACCCAGCGCACCACATAGCCGAGAATGCCCTGAGCATTGTTATCCAGCTCATCGCGGATCTCTTGCTCAGACCAGTTGATGCCTTGCGCAACGGGAATGTTGAGCAGTCTGTCGAGGCTGGCTACGCCTTCGGCTTTACGCTCTTCCTGCCGCGCAAACACGTCAACGCTGTGATAATGAGTGGCGTGCAACGCAGCGGCGGTAGGCGACGGCACCCATGCGGTGTTCGCGCCAGTCTTGGGATGGCCGATCTTCTGGTCCAGCATGTCTGCCATGCGATCCGGTGCAGCCCACATGCCCTTGCCGATCTGCGCCTTGCCGGAGAGGCCACAGGCCAGACCGATCTGTACGTTGCGGTCTTCATAGGAGGTGATCCAGTCAGACGTTTTCATATCGCCCTTACGGATCATCGGGCCAGCGCGCATCGATGTGTGCATCTCGTCGCCAGTGCGATCGAGGAAGCCAGTATTGATGAACATGATGCGATGCTGCACAGCCTCAATGCAGGCAGCAAGATTGGCTGAAGTGCGGCGCTCCTCGTCCATCACACCGACTTTGAGCGTATAGCGTTCCAGCCCCAGCATATCTTCGATCGCATCGAACAGGCTGTTGGTGAAGGCGCATTCTTCCGGCCCGTGCATTTTGGGCTTCACGATATAGATGCTGCCCGTGCGGCTGTTCTGATAAGGACCGCTGCGCTGAAGGTCATGCATGGCGATCATCGTGGTGATGATACCATCGAGTATGCCTTCGGGTGCTTCGCTGCCATTGGGTAGGAGGACAGCCGGGTTAGTCATCAGATGGCCGACATTGCGCACGAAAAGTAGTGAGCGGCCCGGCAGGGTGAAGCTGCTGCCATCTGGTGCGCTATACTCACGATCACCGTTGAGGCGGCGTGTCATCATTGCGCCGTTCTTCTCGAACGTGTCTTCGAGATTACCCTTCATCAGGCCCAGCCAGTTGGAATAGGCTGCAACCTTGTCTTCAGCATCCACTGCCGCGACAGAATCTTCCAGATCACAAATGCTGGTGAGCGCTGCTTCCACAACGATGTCGGCCAGGCCGGCAGCATCTGTTTTGCCGATCACATTGCTGCGGTCGATGATCAGTTCGATGTGCAACCCATTATGCTTGAGCAAAATATTCTCGCCCGCATGGCCCACAAGTTGGGTGGGGTCTGCCAGTGCAGGTGTGCCACCTTGCCAATCCGTCCAGCTTCCAGCAGCAAGCGGTACGGCGGTGTCAAGAAAGTCGCGGCCCCAGGCAATGACTTTAGCGCCGCGCTCTGGATCATAGCCTTTGCCACTCGCCTGTGATTCGGGGAACATATCCGAGCCATAGAGCGCATCATACAGGCTTCCCCAGCGCGCATTAGCGGCATTGAGCAGGAAGCGAGCGTTGAGGATGGGCACAACGAGTTGTGGCCCTGCTATGGTTGCCAGTTCGTCGTCGATATTGCTGCTGTCCACGGCGAAGGGTGCTGGCTCTGGTACCAGATAACCAATCTTGCGCAGAAACGCCTGATACTCGGCCATATCGAGAGGCTTGCCAGCGCGCTCGCTATGCCATGCGTCGATCTTCGCCTGCAAATCCTCGCGCTTCTCCAGCAACGTGGCATTCTGCAGCGAGAAACGGTTCAATATGTCGGCTGTGCCTGCCCAGAACGTCCCCGGCTCAATACCCGTGCCGGGAAGTGCTTCGTTTTCGATAAAACTGGCGAGTTCGGATGCGACCTTCAGTCCAGCGCGGTCGATCATGGTTGTCATGCGAGTCACTCCAATGAATTCTAGAATTGAAAACCGGCTATCGCAAAACTCTTCTTTGCGGTAGATGATAAAAAATTGAAACAGTTTTTCTTAGAGTGAAAAGATGATGGATCCCGATCATGAGTTGTTTGTCCAGGTGGTGCAAGCCGGTAGCTTGTCCGCTGCAGGTCGTGCGCGCAACATTTCCCCTGCGATGGTGTCCAAGCGTATATCGCGTCTGGAGGAAAGGCTGGGCGTGCGGCTGCTCCATCGAACTACGCGACGTCTTGCTCCTACACCGGTAGGCGAGCGATTATTCGAGGACATGCAGCGTATTATCGCGGAAATCCACACAGCCGAAAAGCGGGTATGCGGTGAACCCGATGGTGCTTCTGGCCTGCTGCGTGTCTCTGCGCCTACCAGCTTCGGGCGGTTACATATAGCACCCTATCTCAGTATCTTCCTGAAAGCCTATCCGGCGATCGAACTGGAACTGGATTTGTCGGATAGCTATATTGACCTGATCGCGGCGCGAACGGATTTGGCGATACGAATAGGTGACCCCGATACCAACGGTCTCCATAATCACATTCTGGCGCGTAACCCTCGCTTCTTGTGCGCAGCGCCTGAATATCTTGAGAAACATGGCACGCCGAAGGCTGTTGATGCGCTGAGCCAGCATCGTCTTCTCGCGGCGCTGGGGCAAATGCCCTGGCGTCTGGAAGGAGCGGGCGAGGCGGTTGTGATTGAGGGTGAGAGCTATGTTCGAACCAATAGCAGTGAAGTGGTCCGCGAGTTAGCGATCTCTGGCGTGGGGATCGCGCTGCGGTCTTTGTGGGATGTCGCGAACGAACTGAAAACAAGGCAGTTGGTGCGCGTATTACCTCAGCTAGAGGGGGCCAGCGATATTGTGATTTTCGCAACGCATGTACCAACACCGCGTGCTAACCCGGCGGTGGCGGCTTTCATTAAGTTTCTGGAAGATATCTACGCGCCTATACCGCCATGGGAGAAGGATTTAACTGTCTGCTAAAACCAAAAAGAAATGACCCGCCGCAGCCTTTGTTCGGCCACGACGGGTCAAGACTTTCCTCCCCAGGAAAGATCGTATCCGTTTGGGGCTATATGGCTTAGCCCAAGCGACCCAGACGGTGATAGAGGTTCACGAATTTAGACGAACGTGGATCGTCCTGAATTTTCTTGATGTAGTCGCCCACGGCTTCCTTCATCAGTTCAAAATCTTCAGTCGAGAATACAGCGCGGGACCGTGCTGGTGTAGGCTGATCGTTCATCTTTATTCTCCTTCATAATGGGACGGATGAGAGGGAAAATTCATCCGTCCTTCAGAGCCAGTTTACGCAGCAGCAAACTGGTTCATCGTGTTGTCTTCGCCAGCAGCCTTCAAAGCGGCTTCACCAGCGAAATATTCCTTATGGTCGTCCCCGACATCGGAGCCAGCCATGTTCTGATGCTTCACGCAGGCAATACCCTGACGGATTTCCTGACGCTGGACATTAAGAACATAACCCAGCATGCCCGCTTCACCAAAATATTCTTTCGCAAGATTGTCGGTGCTGAGCGCTGCCGTGTGGTAGGTCGGCAGGGTGATCAGGTGATGGAAGATACCAGCTTCACGCGCTGCATCACGCTGGAAAGTGCGAATGCGCTCATCAGCTTCAGTAGCCAGCTCGGAACCGTCATAATCAACGCTCATCAGCTTGGCACGATCATAGGCCGATACATCCTTGCCTTCTTCGCTCCATGCATCAAACACCTGCTGGCGGAAGTTCAGTGTCCAGTTGAAGCTCGGGCTATTGTTATAGACAAGCTTAGCGTTCGGAATGACTTCGCGGATGCGGTTCACCATGCCACCGATCTGACCGATATGCGGCTTTTCGGTTTCGATCCACAGCAAGTCAGCACCGTTCTGGAGCGAATTGATGCAATCTAGTACGCAGCGATCTTCGCCAGTGCCTTCACGGAACTGATAGAGGTTACTGGGCAGGCGCTTAGGCTTCATCAGCTTGCCACCACGGTTGATGATAACATCGCCATTGGCTTGCGAGATATCGTCGATTTCTTCGCAATCGAGGAAGCTGTTATACTGGTCAGCAATATCGCCTGGCTCTTTCGAGAACGCGATCTGCTTGGTGAGACCTGCGCCGAGCGAGTCAGTACGGGTGACGATGATGCCATTCTCAATGCCCAGTTCAAGGAATGCATAGCGGCAAGCACGGACCTTCGCGAGGAAATCCTCATGCGGCACAGTAACTTTGCCGTCCTGATGGCCACACTGCTTTTCGTCAGAAACCTGATTTTCGATCTGCAAGGCACAAGCGCCCGCTTCGATCATCTTCTTGGCGAGCAGATAGGTGGCTTCTGCGTTGCCGAAACCGGCGTCGATGTCCGCAATGATCGGAACGACATGGGTTTCATAATTTTCAACGGCGCTCAGGATCTGCTTTTCTTTGACCTGATCGCCTGCTTCACGGGCGGCGTCGAGATCACGGAACATCATGCCCAGTTCACGCGCATCGGCTTGACGCAGGAATGTGTACAGCTCTTCGATCAGCGCAGGAACGCTGGTCTTTTCATGCATGGACTGATCTGGCAACGGGCCAAATTCGCTACGCAGTGCGGCAACCATCCAGCCAGAAAGGTAGAGGTAGCGGCTTTTCGTTGAGCCGAAGTGCTTTTTAATCGAAATCATCTTCTGCTGGCCGATGAAACCGTGCCAACAGCCGAGCGACTGCGTGTAGTTGGCAGGGTCAGCGTCATAAGCGGCCATATCTGCGCGCATGATGTCTGCGGTATATTGTGCAATATCAAGGCCGGTTTTGAAACGGTTCTGCAAGCGCATACGGGCGACTGATTCAGGGCTGATGCCATCCCATGTGCCGTTATAGCCCTTGATGAGGCTGTCGGTACTATTGATATGTTCCTGATAGGACATAATGTCTTCCTTATGATGTGACTGTGAAACAGAGTGGCAATGTTTTGCCTATGCCCTCATGATGCAGTGCAGCACCGTAAATCGCCATTAATTTTGTCAAAAAAACTGGCAATATCGTCGGAAATACCGTAGTTAATTCTGTAAAATTGTAAAAATATTTACAAACTTCGATTAGAGTAAGCGCTATGGCTGACAGGAAGATATTGGCAGGGCATGCGGTGCGGCGGATCAGGCGCGCAACCGGGCAGACACAGGTGGCGATGGCCGAGAGCCTGAGTATATCGCCCAGTTACCTCAACCTGATCGAGAAAAACCAGCGCCCACTCTCTGCGGCGCTCATGTTGCGCCTTGCCGAGCAATATGATTTCGATCCGCGCCAGCTTGGTAATGACGCGCCGGGTGGCGGTATAGAGGGCTTAAGGCGCAGGCTGAGCGACCCTTTATTTGCCGATATTTCCATTGATCGTACAGAGATGGAAGAGTGGTTGGCGGCTGCCCCCACTGGTGTTGAGGCCTTTGCGCGGGCTTTTGACCGCATGATCGAAGGTGGGGCCGGTGCGCAGGGAGAGAGTGAAGCGCAACCAGTCAAAAGAGTGCGGCGTGAGATCGAACGCTGGCGTAATCATTTTCCAGACCTTGATACACAGGCTGAAGAGCTGGCCGACGAATTGCGTTTAGGCAGTGCAGATCTGTATGGCGCGATCAGTGAGCGCCTGCGGCAAAAGCATCAATTGACTATTCGTATCCTGCCTGATGACATTATGCCTGACCATGTGCGGCGGCTCGATTTGCATGCACGTCAGCTCCAGCTGTCTGAAATGCTGGATACTTCGTCACGTACATTTCATGCGGCGTATATGATTGCCGACTTGGAGGCACGCAACGAGATTGACGCACTCGTGCTTGGTGCTGCGTTCGGCGACAGATATGCAGACCGCCTGTTTCGACGGCATCTGACCGGCTACTTCGCAGCCGCACTGATGATGCCCTATGCTCGCTTCCTGCGTGCATGCGAAGCGAGCGGTTATGACCTGTTGTTGTTGCAGCGGCGTTTTGGAGCAGGCTTTGAGCAGGTGGCGCATCGGTTGACGACATTGCAGCGCACTGGTGCGCGGGGCTTGCCTTTTTTCATGATCCGCATCGATCGGGCGGGCCAGTCGTCTAAGCGTTATGCAGGCGCGTCTGCTGCGCCGATTGTCGAATCCGAAAGCCGCTGCCCACTCTGGTCTGTCCATCATGCCTTTGATCGGCCACGTGAGATCATAGCGCAGTTGGTGGAGCTGGAAGATGGAGAGCGCTGGTTCACATTAAACCGCACTGTCTCTGGCCATAGTTCCGGGGTGCGTGGAGTGCAGGCGATATTCTCAATCGCCATCGGGCTGAAGGCTGATTTCGCTACACCGCTGTTATATGCGCGTGGTCTGGACCTTGTTAGTGGTGATGCGCAGCCTATAGGCTTGGGCTGTATGTCCTGTACACGTAAGGCATGCGCTCAACGCAGTGCTCCCCCTCGTGGACGCATGCTGTTGTTCAACGATAGAGAAAGAGGGCTGTCTCCATTTGATTTTGCTACTGACTGAGCAAAATATAGGAGCTTTGTTCATAAGCGTAAAAAATTCCGACAGTGGCAACCAAATATTCGTGATTTTGCGCGATAGAGCTATCTCCGTCGGAAAAGCTTACACTCGGTTGTCGATTCTATAGGCTGTTTCTCAAGGTGGGCATGAGAGCATGATACGCGTATTTAAACATTATGTGCCGCACGCGGTACTGCTGCTTGGGGTTCTCGACTTCATTCTGCTGGTCTGCTCGGCAGAAGCAGCATGGGTTATCCGCGCGCATCAGATCGACATGGAAGTTGACTATGTTCTCACCCGCGCACCTGCGTTGCTGAGCTTTGCGGCCGCACTTCAGGTCGCAATGGTTGCCGTGGGTGTCTATGGCAATGAGGCGCTTCAGTCATTGCGATACAGCTTTGCCCGTTTGCTGGTCGGCGTTTCGCTTGGCGTTATCTTCCTTTCCGTTTTCTATTTCATGATGCCTTCGCTCACTTTGTGGCGGTCCAATGCGCTTTATGCGATGCTGATAGCCACAATATTGCTGATATTACTGCGCTTGATACTCGGCTCGATGTTTGGTGGCGAGGTTTTTAAGCGCCGCTTGATCGTACTGGGCGCTGGTAAACGCGCAAACCGTATCCGACAGCTCGAAAAGCGCCGTGGCGCCGGTTTTCTGGTGGTTGGTTATATCGGCATGACCGATAATGAGCATATCATTCCCGAAGCGATTAATCGCAATGCGATATTCAACATGGCGGATTATGTTGTTCGCCTCGGGGCGAGCGAAGTTGTGCTGGCGCTGGAAGAACGGCGCAATGCTATCCCTATGTCTGACCTGTTGCGGATTAAGACGACTGGTGTGCATGTGAACGATCTCTCGACCTTTTTAGAACGTGAGACGGGGCGCGTTGACCTTGATAGCGTTAACCCCAGTTGGCTGATCTTTTCTGATGGCTTTTCTGCGGGGCGCAGGATTTCCAGCATGTCCAAGCGCTTGTTTGACCTGCTGGCGAGCGCTTTACTGCTAGTGCTGACAATGCCGATGATCGCTTTCTTTGGCCTGCTGGTGAAGCTGGATAGCAAAGGCCCGGCTTTTTATCGGCAGAAGCGCGTAGGCTTGTATGGCGAGGAGTTCTGGATCGTCAAACTACGCACCATGCGCACTGATGCTGAGGTGGACGGGCAGGCGCAATGGGCTGAGAAAGACGACCCGCGTATCACCCGGCTTGGCTATTGGCTGCGCAAGCTGCGTATTGATGAATTGCCGCAGTGCTGGACAGTGCTCAAAGGTGATATGAGCTTTATCGGCCCGCGACCAGAGCGTAAGCAGTTTGTTGAGGGGTTGGAGAAAGAACTGCGCTATTATGCCGAGCGGCATATGGTGAAGCCGGGCATTACTGGCTGGGCGCAGATCAACTACCCCTATGGCGCGTCCCTTGAAGATGCGCGGCATAAGCTGGAATATGATCTCTATTATGCCAAAAATTATACGCCGTTTCTCGATCTGCTGATCCTGATCCAGACGGTTCGGGTCATTCTCTGGCCTGACGGGGCACGCTAAGCTCATGAGGGCGCTGGTTTAATGGGTGCTCTGGCCCAATTTATTGGCGACTGGAGCCATGTGCTCTGCGCAGCGCTGTTTGCTGTCCTTACGATATGGACCAGCCGCCATTTTGCCACGCTGATGATCGGCAAATTGCTGGTCGCGGCTTTCTCCATCACCGCGATATGGGCTTTGTCCATTGCTTTTGGCGGGGTAGACCGGCTGGAGTCTGGTGTGATGGAGAGCCTGCGTAACTGCGCATGGCTGGTCTGTCTCTTCATGTCCTCCCGGCTTGGGTTGTCCGAAGCCCGGCATGAGCGTGGCGCAATGCCACTTTATGCGATGTTGCTATTGTTGCTTGTGGCGCAGAGCGGGCTGGATATTGCTGCCATGATGCAAGAGGCGGATGGGCGCGCCCTTGGCCCTTTGGCTGAAGTTGCTGTGGTATTACGCGTTCTCTGGGGTATTGGCGCGTTGCTATTGATACAACGCATATATGTTAGCAGCCCCGCGCATACACGGGCTATTAGTGGCCCGATTGCAGCGGTGATGGCCGCTATGTGGAGCTATGATCTTCTGCTCTATGGAGCTGCATTCTTTAAGGCGCAGGGACCTGTATTCATCCTGTTTGCCGCGCGCGGCCTCATTATGGCGTCATTGGCACCCATTATTGCCATAGCTTTGCGCAATCAGGGCAATCAGGAGTTCAAGCCGTCTCGTTCATTGGCATGGCGCGGTATTGGGGCTGCACTGGCTCTGCTGGGCATGTTGCTGACGTTGCTGGTGCTGCTCATGATAGACAGTATAGCCACACCAATGGTCAGTGCATTGACGACAGGGCTGGTGTTTGTCGTAGTGGTTGGTGCATTGGTGGGTTTGCCTTCGACACGCCTGCACGCGCAAATCAAAGTGTTGATCGCCAAGCATTTGTTCCGCCATCGTTATGATTATCGCGAGCAGTGGATGGCCTTTGCAGATACGATCGGCAGTGGCGCGCACATGCCTGGTGCGCATATCGAGCAACGTGCGATCAAGGCAATGGCTGATATAACGGATTCTCCGGCTGGCCTTTTGCTGATGCAGGATGCTTCAGGGGGCTTTGTGTATCAGAGCGCCTGGAACTGGCCAGTATCCGATGAGCCAGCGTCACATGAGAAAGCATATCGCCTTCCGGCTGCAATAATCCAGCGTATGGAAGAAGAATGCTGGATCATAGACATTGCAGATGAAAAAGCAGCTGGGAGTTCGCTACCAGACTGGTTGTTCCAGGAGCCATTAAGCTGGGCACTGGTGCCGATCTTTCATTTTGGCGATTTAATCGCTGTGTTAGTTTTGGCCCGCCCGCCAGTGATGCGTTCGCTCGATTGGGAAGATTTCGATATGTTACGTGCCGCTGGAAAGCAGGTCGCCAGCACCTTGGCTGAGGCGCAGGGGCAGGCTGCGCTAGCAGAAGCGCGGCGGTTCGAAGAGTTTAACCGCCGTTTTGCCTTCATCATGCATGATATCAAAAATCTGGTGAGTCAGATTGCCCTGGTCGCGCGCAATGCCGAGCGCCATGCGGATAATCCTGAGTTTCGCCAGGACATGGTCCTGACGCTCAAAGAGGCGGCAGACAAGATGAATATGATGCTGGCGCGCCTGTCGCAGCATAATAGCAGCAGTGATGTTGAAGCGACGGATTTTGCGCTGGGCGATGTTGCTCATGCTGTTGTTGCATCGCGTAAGGCTGCACACCCGCTTCTTGTTGAGGGGGATTTGGCGGTTCCAGTGATGGCTGACCGCGCTAAGGTAGAGCAGATACTCACGCATCTTGTGCAAAATGCAATTGAGGCGAGCGGGGGTGACGCTCCGGTGGTCTTGCGGCTGGATCGGCAAGATGGGGCAGGGCGCATTGCCGTCATGGACTATGGTAGTGGCATGAGCGCGGAATTTATCCGTGATGAGTTGTTTCGGCCCTTTGCGTCCACCAAGGAGGGGGGCTTCGGCATTGGTGCGTATGAAGCGCGCGAGCTGGTTCTGACTATGGATGGAGCGCTCACTGTAGAAAGCACGCCCGGAAAGGGTAGCATTTTCACGGTAAGTTTACCTCTCGCAGACACAGTGGGTTCTGCTGGGCCAGCGAAGGAGAGAGCCGCATGAGTAGCGCTGTGCCGCTCCCTAAATTGTTGATTGTTGAGGATGATGCCGGATTGCAGCGGCAGCTTCGCTGGGCATATGAGGGCTATGAGATTTTCTGCGCCTCTACCCGCGCTGAAGCCATCGATATAGTGCGCGCACAGGAGCCCGCGGTTGTGACGCTTGATCTGGGCTTGCCACCAGATCCGGATGGTACGAGCGAGGGCTTTGCTACATTGTCCGAAATTCTCACCCTCAAGCCAGATACGAAGGTGATTGTTGCATCAGGTCATGGCGCGCGGGAAAGTGCCCAGCGTGCCATTGCCGAGGGCGCATGGGATTTTTACCAGAAGCCGGTTGATATTGATGCGCTCGGCCTGATCGTCTCGCGCGCTTTCCATGTTCACGGGCTGGAGCGTGAAAATGCCCGGCTGGCGGCGCGACAGGTAGAGGAGGCGCCAGTGTTGGGGCAGCTCATTACCGCAGCGCCCGAGATGCTCAAGGTCGCGCAGATGATAGAGCGCGTGGCGAGCGCGGACGTCTCGGTCATGCTGCTTGGCGCAAGTGGAACGGGTAAGGAGCTGCTTGCGCGTGGGCTTCATGATGCCAGCGCGCGGCGTGAAGGCGCGTTCATTGCGATTAATTGTGCGGCTATCCCGGAAACATTGCTGGAATCCGAATTGTTTGGGCATGAAAAAGGCGCGTTTACCGGCGCGGTCAAGACGACGCCGGGTAAGATTGAGCAGGCGCAGGGCGGCACATTATTTCTCGATGAGGTAGGCGATATTCCTCTGCCGTTACAGGTCAAATTATTGCGTTTCATTCAGGAGCGGGTGATCGAACGTATTGGCGGGCGTCAACCGATCCCGGTCGATACGCGCATAGTGTGTGCCACGCATCAGAATCTCGAAGAGATGATCACTGCCGGGAGCTTCCGGGAAGACCTTTATTATCGCTTGGCCGAGATTGTCGTGCGCATCCCGGCGCTGGCAGAGCGGTCGGGTGACGCGGTGTTGCTCGCCAAGCATTTCCTGCGCCTTTATGCCGATGAAATGAAACGTCCAGTGAGTGGTTTTGCAGCCGACGCGCTTGCCGCGCTTGATAGCTGGGGCTGGCCGGGTAATGTGCGCGAGCTGGAGAATAAAGTGAAACGCGCAGTTATCATGGCCGATGGCAAATATGTGAGCGCTACTGATCTTGATTTGCCGGTGGCTGAGGATAGGCAGGATAATATTCTGAACCTGAAGGCTGCACGAGAGGGCGCAGATCGCGCTGCAATACGCCGTGCGATTGCGCGCACAGAGGGTAATATTTCCGGTGCTGCTAAAATACTCGGCATTAGCCGTCCGACCTTATATGACCTGCTGAAGAGCTATGATATTCAAGCGTAAATGGATTGCATCACTGTTGGCAGCATCGGTGTTGACCTATGGTTCTGTCGTATATGCCGATGCGCGCGCTGATGCGCAGGCGGCGTTGAAGCGTGGGGTCGCGGCGCTTGATAAAGGCGACCCGCGAACTGCGCGCGTTGAGCTGATGAATGCAATAAAGGCTGACCCCAATCTGGCGGCCGCGCGTGTCGCACAGGCGCGGGCGCAATTGATGCTCGGCAATGGCAATGGTGCGCAAAGCCAGTTGGAGCGGGCAATCTCTCTGGGTGCGCAACCGGGCCCGATCCGGCATTTACTTGCGCATGCAGCGCTGCTTCAGGGGCGCATGGTCGATGCGCTGGAAGAGGCGCGTGCGAGCGATTCCGATCCAAATGAAAAGCCCTTTCTGGCCCGGCTGGCAGCGCAAGCATTGCAAGGCATGGGAGAGCATCAGAGAAGCGCCTTCGCTTATGAACGGGCGTTGGAGCTGGCTCCTGACGATGCTGCGCTCTGGGGTGATATTGCACGCTTTCATATTGCAACAGGCGATATGGCCAAAGCATTGAGCGCGACTGACAGAGCTGTTGCGCTGGCGCCTGATAATGTCGACGTCCTCACCTTGCGCGCATTGATGGCGCGAGAACAATATGGGTTGCGGGCCTCTATACAGTGGTTTGAGGCTGCGCTTAAAAAAGACCGGAGTCATGTGCCTGCATTGGTCGAATATGCAGCCACGCTTGCCGATATGGGCAAAGCAGGGGGGGCATTGAGCCTCACGCGCCGGGCATTGGGTATCGCACCCGGAAATGCCCGTGCTTTCTTCATTCAGGCGGTGATCGCGGCGCGGGCGGGTGATTATGGACTGGCGCGTGGCCTGCTGAGTCATACAAAAGGCCGCCTTGATGGGCGGGCCGCGACACGCCTGCTGCGCGGTGTTTTACATATGAAGGCGGGTAATGCGACGCTGGCCGTTGGCGAACTGGAACCTGTGCTAGAGGCGCAACCACTCAATATAGAGGTGAGGCTGCTGCTGGCCCGGGCACATTATGATGATGGCCAATATGTATCAGCCGAGCGTGTGTTGTTCCCTATTGTGGAGCGTGGCGATGCGAGCAGCTATGCCTTGCATCTCGCCGCGCGTATTCATGAAGCCATAGGCAATAGGGTTATTGCCGCAGAGTTTGCGCAGCGGGCTTCACGCATGGAAATTGAGCCTTCCACGGTTTATCGCGGAGCGGGGCGTCCTGAGGAGGTTGCGGCTGCGGCTAATGCCAATCTTGCGCTCGCCGGGCCGAATATACGCTATATTCGTGCGTTGATGGAGGCGGGTAAGAATAAAGATGCACTGACGCGTGCGCGTGCGCTGGCGGATGCTAACCCCGGTGCGCCTCCGGCCATATTGGTGCTGGGCGATTGTCTGATGGTTGAGGGACGATATGCTGAGGCTGCAGAGACATATGAGCGTGCGGCCAATTTGCGCTTCCGCGAGAATGTAGCGCTGCGCATTGTCGATGCATGGAAGCGCGCTGGTGATGCGGAAAAGGCAACGCGGGCGCTGGACCTGTTCCTCGCGCAAAACCCAATGAGCATAGACGGCAAACGTTTGGCAGCTACTTATTATATGGCATCGGGAAATCTGGATAAATCACTGATACTTTTGAAATCATTGCAGGAAGCTCTGGGTAACGAAGATGCGTTATTGATGACCAATATGGCGCGTGTATGGATAGCCAAAGGTGATGCGCAGCGTGCGCTGCCCTATGCGGCGCATGCTTATCGCTTAAAGCCGATGAGCGCAGTGTCTGCTGATATATTGGGCTGGGCTTTATATAAGGCACAAGGGCGTAGCGATGCTGCGATCGAGTTGCTCGAAAAAGCCGCGATGCTCGCGCCGCAGGAGGCTGTGGTTAAGCAGCATCTTGCCGAAGCAAAAGCGGGTTAGCGAGACTGCCACTCTGACACTACGGCGTCATATTCGGGGCGTGGGCGTTCTTTCAGTTCGCGCGATGGGGTGCCGATAAAGACAAAGCCCGCAATTTTCTCATGAGCCTCGCCAAAGGCATTGCGCACATCATCATTAAAACTGGCCCAGCCGGTCAGCCAGCCGCCAGCAAAGCCTAGCGCGTGTACGCCATGGAGCAGGTTCATCACTGCAGCCCCGGCGGATAGTTCCTGTTCCCAGAGCGGGATTTTGCTCTCTTTGGCAGGGCTGGAAAGTGTGACCACCAGTGCAGGAGCTTGATGCGCGAACTGATGCATTGCCTCGATTTCCAACTTCCCGGCGTCTGGCTTTTCCTTTCGGTATGCGGTTTCGAGAAGCTGCGCCAAAGCATCACGTTGCTCTGGTTTCACAATGATAAAGCGCCATGGCGCAAGCTTGCCATGATCTGGTGTGCGCATTGCTACCTCTATGATCTGCCGCATTTGCGCATCATCGGGCGCAGGTGCCACAAGATCGCGTGGTTTGCCGGAGCGTCGGGTTTGCAAGAGGGCGAGCGGAGAGGAAAGGTTGTTGAACATCAGCGCTAATTGGGTGCTGGCGCTCCGTTCTGCAAGGGGCTTGTCATCTGGAGGGGGGCGTAATGCGTTGACGATGATCGTGCTTGGCTTTCTCGTGTAAGCCGTTAGGTTCCGGCGTTTCATAATATGGCCTGCAGCCATTTATATAGTATCACGAGAAGGCAAGGGATCGCATTTATGGTAATGAAAGACATCGGGCTATGGAATGAGGGCGACTGGATTGCCGCCATAGCGGCTGTCGCATTATTTGGGGTTCTTGCCTTTGGCATGTCGCTGAGCATGCGCAAGTCCGATGAGGTTATTGGCCACCCTAAAGGCCTGTTTGTCCTTTTCTATGCCGAAATGTGGGAACGCTTTTCCTATTATGGAATGCGGGCGCTGCTGATCCTCTATCTCACGCAATTCTGGTTATTCACGGACGGCAAGTCCACGCTGATCTATGGTGCCTATTCCAGTCTCGTTTATATAACTCCGGTGCTCGGAGGTTATCTGGCAGATCGGTATCTTGGGCAGCGCAAAGCAGTATTATTCGGCGGCATCATATTGGCGCTGGGTCATGGTTTCATGGCGGTTGAGGGCATGCATGGCATCTCTGATCCGGCAGTGAAACAGGCTGACCCCGCGATCGATATTTTCTGGCTGGCACTATCGCTTATTGTTGTAGGGTCCGGCTTTCTGAAAGCCAATATCTCCGTGATTGTGGGGCAGCTTTATCGCCTGACTGACACCCGCCGCGATGGCGCGTATACTGTTTTTTATATGGGCGTGAATGTCGGTGCGGCGCTGGGCACAATTTTGGTGGGCTATCTTGGGCAGACGATTGGCTGGTCCTATGGTTTCGGACTGGCCGGCATAGGCATGGTGCTGGGCTTGATCATTTTCATACTTGGCAAGCCCGCCTTGAAAGGACAGGGCGAGGCGCCTGCGCCGCTCGCAAAGAAAAGCGAATGGACAATTTATGTGATTGGCGTGGCGTCAGTCGGGGTGATCTGGTTTCTGATCCAGTATCAGGATGTCATCCAGACCTTGTTGATATTGGCGGGCGTGGTGATGCTCGGTTACACGCTTTATGTCGCGTCCAGGCTGCCCAAGGAACCGCGCGAGCGCATGTTCGCTATCCTGTTCCTGATCGCTCTTAACCCGGTATTTTGGGGGCTTTTCGAGCAGGCGGGGGGTAGTTTAAGCCTGTACACGGACAAGTTTGTGGATCGTGGCGGCGTACCGACCAGCCTCTTCCAGTCGATCAACCCGATATATATTGTGTTGCTCGGCCCGATTTTCGCGGCATTATGGCAGTTTCTCGGTAAGCGCGGCATGGAACCATCCACCCCGGCAAAATTTGCTTATGCGTTGATGCAGGTGGGGCTGGGCTTTCTGGTGTTCGTCTGGGGCGCGCAGAGTGTTGGCCCGGCTGTGGCAACACCAGTGTTTTTCCTGTTCATGATCTACCTGCTGCATACCACCGGTGAGCTATGCCTGTCTCCTGTAGGGCTGAGTGCGATGAACCGCCTTGCGCCTGCGCATCTGGCGAGCTTTATCATGGGGGCATGGTTTTATATGACTGCCGTTGGTAGTTTTGTTGCGGGTAAGATTGGCGAGGCAACAGGTGGTCATGATGGCGAGATGACCAAGGAAGGCACACTTGCCATATATTCCACCATTGGCTGGTGGAGTATGGCTATTGGTTTTGGCGTATTGTTGCTTTCCCCTATTGTGAAACGCTGGATGCATCTTGATACATTACGGGATGAGGGCGCATTACCCGGCAGTGCTGAGTTGGGTGAGCCACAAGCGGCGGGGACACATCCCGCTGGTTAAGCTGTAAGGGAGGGGTGAGTATGACGGAGTTGTGGATAGCCTGTATCGCCTTTGTCTCTGTGCATCTTCTCTTATCGCACCCATTGCGTGCGCCTTTAGTAAGCAAGTTAGGCGAAGCGGCCTTTCTCGGCGTGTATTCCTTGATAGCGCTCGTCACCTTATTGTGGGTAGCTTATGCCTTTTACATGGCACCCAAGGGCGCGATGCACTGGAATGGCCGGAGCGATGCGCCTTGGGGTGTCGCGACAGTGGTCATGCTGCTGGCAAGCCTGTTATTTGCAGGCTCCCATAAAGGTAATCCGGCAGAGCCCAGCCCCGGCAAGCCTTCAAAACATCTTGGTCGCAATGCGGACGGTGTCTTTGCGATAACGCGCCACCCGATGATGTGGAGCTTTGCGCTCTGGGGCGTGGCGCATATCATGGTGATGCCCACGACCGCCAATATTGTGTTGGCCGCGAGTATTATCCTGCTCGCTCTGGGGGGAAGCTATGGGCAGGACCGCAAGAAGGAAAAGCTGCTGGGCGATGCATGGAGAGCATGGGAAGCGCGCACCAGCTACATTCCCTTTGCACGCCAGTTCGCCGGCGCAACCCCTTGGCGTGATACCTTACCGTCGCGGCGCATATTGCTCATCGGCATTATCATCTGGCTTGTCGCAACGCTGGCCCACGGCAGTATTGGCGCAGGTATCTGGCGCTGGTTACTGGGTTAAGGTTTTTCTTATTGCTTGATCCCGATATTTGGGCTGCACAAAGCCTTTCCGCCCGGTGCGCTTTTCGATATGGCGGAGCGCGAGACATAGTGGTCAATGGGGAATGATTTTGGGCGCACGTAAATTTTTCGGCACGGATGGCATCAGAGGGCGCACCAATAAAGCGCCGATGACTGCCGAGCTGGCGATGAAAGTAGGCATGGCGGCGGGTACGCATTTCCTGCGTGGCAGCCATAAACATCGCGTCGTTATCGGTAAGGATACGCGCCTTTCCGGTTATATGGTTGAGAATGCGCTGGTGGCTGGTTTTACCTCAGTGGGCATGGACGTCGTGCAATTCGGCCCGATCCCGACGCCGGCCGTAGGTATGCTTGCGCACTCTATGCGCGCTGACCTTGGGGTGATGATCTCCGCCAGCCACAACCCTTATTTCGACAATGGTATCAAGCTCTTTGGCCCTGATGGTTTCAAGCTCTCTGATGAGGATGAGCTGAAGATCGAGGCGTTGCTGGCGTCTGATATCCCATTGGCGGAATCGAAAGATATTGGCCGGGCGCGGCGCGTGGAGGATGCGCGCGGGCGCTATATTCATGCGGTCAAATCAACATTCCCGTCTGACCTGCGGCTCGACGGTCTCAAGATCGTGGTCGATTGTGCCAATGGCGCGGCGTATCAGGTTGCGCCTTCGGCTTTGTGGGAGCTGGGCGCCGAGGTCATCAGCATTGGTGTATCGCCCAATGGTACGAACATCAATGAAGGCTGTGGGTCAACCGCGCCCTTATTGCTTCAGGAAACAGTCGTGGCGGCTGGTGCGGATATTGGCATTGCGCTGGATGGCGATGCGGACCGGGTCATCATCGTCGATGAAAAGGGCGAGATTGTCGATGGCGACCAGATCATGGCGCTGATCGCGTCCAACTGGGCGAAAGAAGGACGGCTTGGCGGTGGCGGATTGGTGGCGACTGTCATGTCGAACCTTGGGCTGGAGCGCTATCTGAGCGGGCAGGGCATAGAGCTGGTGCGCGCTAAGGTGGGGGATCGCTATGTGCTCGAGGCGATGCGTGACGGTGGTTATAATGTCGGTGGCGAACAGTCGGGCCATATGATCCTTACTGACTATGCCACGACAGGCGATGGCACGATTGCTGCGCTTCAGGTGTTGGCCGCTCTGGTTCGTTCGGGCAAACCGGCGAGCGAATTATTGCATCAGTTCGATACTGTGCCGCAGCTCCTGAAAAATGTACGTTTCTCTGGTGGCCAGCCGCTGGAGCATGAGGATGTGCGGCGCGTAATCGCGCAGGCGGAGGAAGAGCTGAACGGATCGGGCCGCCTTGTTATCCGTCCTTCCGGCACGGAGCCGGTCATTCGCGTAATGGCCGAGGGCGACAAAGAGGAGCAGGTGCATGATGTCGTGGACCGCATCTGTGCGGCGGTTGAAAAAGCAGCGGCGTGAATATTTATAGCTCCGTTCGTGTCGAGCGCAGTCGAGATACGCTCATCCCGCCTCTCGACTTCGCTCGAGGTGAACGGAGTAGGATATAGGTGCTGGAAATGCGTCCGGATTGCCAGCGCTGCGGCGTTGATCTGCCTGCCAATGTTGCTGGCGCGTTCATCTGTTCGTTCGAATGCACCTATTGCGCGCAGTGCGCCGATGCGCTGGATGATCGCTGTCCGAATTGCGCAGGCGAGCTGATGGACCGTCCGACACGTACTGGCAAGAAACTGGCGGAGTATCCCGCCTCGACCGAGCGGAGATATAAGCCGAATGACTGATCTATCGTCATGCTGAACTCGTTTCAGCATCCATCAGGCCCTGAGCGCCAACGCGTATGGACCCTGAAACAAGTTCAGGGTGACGACAGGTGGGAGTATACATCGTGACCGCGCGTATCCTCATTATTGCCGGTTCCGACAGCGGGGGCGGTGCCGGTATACAGGCTGACATCAGGACGGTTTCTGCGCTGGGCGGTTATGCGATGACGGCGATTACTGCTGTCACAGCGCAAAATACGCTGGGCGTGGAGGCTGTGCACCCGGTGCCTGTCGATATGGTGATCGCGCAGATGGATGCAGTGATTTCCGACATTGGCGTGGACGCGGTGAAGATCGGGATGATCGGTTCGGCTGATACGGCACATGGCGTGGCTGAGCGGTTGGAGCAGCTTGAGGATATACCGATCGCCTTTGACCCGGTCATGGTGTCGACCAGCGGTTCGGCGTTGGCGGATAAAGAAACGATTGTTGCATTCGAACGGCTGATGAGGATTGCAACGCTGACGACGCCGAACCTGCCGGAGCTGGAGGCGCTGGGCGGTGAGGCGGTGGTGCTTAAAAAGGCGCAAGCGCTACTGATTAAAGGCGGACATGGCGATGGAGACATGCTCACGGACCGGTTGATAGGGGCTGATGCGCCTGAACAAAGCTGGAGCGATAGCCGCATCGATACGCGCCATACGCATGGCACAGGATGCACACTCGCCAGCGCTATCGCCACCGGGCTGGGGCAGGGGATGAATGTACCTGATGCAATCGTTCGCGCCCGCGCTTATGTCCGCGCGGCCCTGCAATGCGCACCCGGTCTGGGACAAGGGCATGGCCCGATGGGGTTTCCGGTGGAGCCTTTTTCTTCATGATCGCGGGTGTTGATGAAGCGGGCAGGGGGCCTCTTGCCGGGCCGGTGGTGGCTGCCGCAGTCATTCTCAATCCCGACGACCCGATTGCCGGGCTGGACGATAGCAAGAAGCTGAGCGCCAAACGCCGCGCGGTGCTGGAAGCGGAAATACGCGCTCGGGCGCTGCATATCGGCGTTGGGTTGGCGAGCGTGGAAGAGATTGACGCGATCAATATATTGCAGGCGACTTTTCTGGCGATGACCCGCGCTGTCGAGGCGCTTAGCTATGAGCCGCGCCATATACTCGTCGATGGCAATCGCCTGCCCAAATGGCACTATAGCGCAGAAGCGGTGGTCGGCGGTGATGCGCTGCACCCCTGTATTTCCGCCGCTTCGATCATCGCTAAAGAAACGCGCGACCGGATCATGATTGAGGCTGCGCTGGAGTATCCACATTATGGCTGGGAGAACAATAAGGGCTATGGCAGCGCGGTGCATATGGAGGCACTCAAAGAGCATGGCCCCACGCTGTTGCATCGCCGCAGCTTCGCCCCGGTGGCGCAGCTATGCTTGCTGTAATCGCCTCAGTTTGACTGAATTTCTTCGATTTTTTCCTTAAGCCAAAATAAAAATTCATCAAAATCCGGTGTGAGTCATTTGTGTCACACTACGACATATTGAGTCTCGCTGTCACTTGCAGACTCAATATGTCGCGCTGTTCACGCTTCGGACTCATATTTTGGTTTCTTCCCACGAGTCGTTAACGATTCTTACCGAGGTTGACGCGTGGAATCTGATGACTCATGCCAGTGTTCAAGACTGAACAGGGGAATATCAATGGGTGTGATGGAGCGCGTCGCTGTACGCAAAAAGAAGGCTGTAGCTGCGACGCCAGTTGAGGTGGAAGCCAACCGCCTCATTCAGGGCGAGTGCATCGCCGAGATGCGCAAGCTGCCGGACAATTGCATCGATATGATCTTTGCCGACCCGCCCTATAACCTCCAGCTCGCCGGTGACCTGAACCGCCCGGATGGCAGTCATGTTGATGCGGTTAATGATGCGTGGGATAAGTTCGACAGCTTCGCCACCTATGATAATTTCACCCGTGACTGGCTGATCGAGGCCAAGCGCATATTAAAGCCTAATGGCACGCTCTGGGTGATCGGCAGCTATCATAATATCTTCCGTGTCGGCGCGACCTTGCAGGATCAGGGATTCTGGATCCTCAATGACATCATCTGGCGCAAGGCCAACCCGATGCCCAATTTCCGTGGTACACGTTTCACCAATGCGCATGAAACGCTGATCTGGGCGAGCCAGGGCGAGAAAGCGAAATATACCTTCAACTATCATGCGATGAAGACGCTGAATGATGAGCTGCAAATGCGCTCGGATTGGGTATTGCCGATCTGTGCGGGGCAGGAGCGCCTAAAGAAAGGCGGCACCAAGGTCCACCCGACGCAAAAGCCCGAAGCTCTGCTCTATCGTGTGATGCTGGCCAGCACCAAGCCGGGTGATGTCGTGCTTGATCCGTTTTTCGGCACCGGTACGACTGGCGCGGTTGCCAAACGTCTGGGGCGCAAATGGCTCGGTATTGAGCGCGAGGACGCCTATGTTGAGGCCGCGCTGGAGCGGATTGAAGCCGCGCTGCCGCTCGATGAAAGCTCGCTCAAGATTATGCAGAGCCCCAAGCAACAGCCCAAGGTTGCATTCGGGACATTGGTGGAGACCGGCTATCTTGCCGCAGGAGCCGTGCTCACAGACACGAAACGGCGCTGGAAAGCTGTGGTGCGTGCGGACGGGTCACTGGAATGTGGCGAGCATAAAGGCTCGATCCACGGCGTCGGCGCCAAGTTGCAAGACGCGCCAAGTTGCAATGGCTGGACCTTCTGGCAACATGAAACCAAGGATGGCCTCAAGCCGATAGACACGCTGCGCCAGACCTATTTGCTGGCAACGGAGCCTTGAGGGCTGGCTACTTATTTATATCTGATTATAATGCTGGCAAGCCTCTCTGCATGTGACCGCGGGCCACAGGCTTGTGAAGAGGCTATCAAAGGTAAATTGGCGCAGCCTGACAGTTATGAAAAAATAAGCGTGACACATGAGCCGGGCGAAACACCGGCGATGACCTATTATGTCATAGACTATTACACGCGGGGCCCTGATGGACTGAAAGTGCGGGAGAGGGTGCATTGTTCCTATATGCCCGACTTTGATGAAGCCGCCCCGCACCTCTTGCAGTCTGTCCGAACACAGTAATATACCCCTTATTTCATAAAAGTTTTCGCATGTGTTTCTATCCTTCGGCGACAGGCGCTTGCGCCGCCATTATTAGCTCTTCATAACCCGCCTTATGATTGATCCGTCTTTGCTCTCGCCCGATACTAAGCTTTATCTCCGCCCGATATGGTATGCCGAAAGCCCGGTGGGGCTGGACGGGCAGACCGCGCGCATGGGCGGTGGGCTGATCTGGTTTCAGGGCTATGAAGTCATAGCGCGCCAGAGTGGTGCGCCCATTCAGCGGGACCGCATAGCCGTGGCGCAGTTTGAGGATTGGTGCAGGCATTTGCCTGATGCGCTGGTGCAGCGCGCGGCGCAGCTTGCGGCCAATATATCGGCCATTCACTCGCCGCTCGCGCTGAAAGAGCGGATGATCCGTTTCGATGTGCCGCAGGTGATGGGCATACTCAACATGACGCCGGACAGCTTCTCCGACGGGGGCAAGCATCTGCATGATCCGCAGGCGGCGGCTGATAGCGGCTTTGCGATGAGCGCGGCAGGTGCGGGGATCATTGATGTGGGCGGGGAATCCACCCGGCCCAATGCTGACAAGGTTGCCGAGGTCGATGAGATCAAGCGCGTGGTGCCGGTAATCGAGAAACTGGCGGCAGCCGGTGTGCCTGTTTCGGTTGATACCCGTAAGGCTGGCGTTATGGAGGCGGCGCTTTCCGCAGGCGCGGCGCTGGTCAATGATGTTTCCGCGCTTCAGCATGACCCGCGCAGCCTTGATGTGGTGGCGCAAGCTGGCTGCCCGGTCGTGCTGATGCACAGCCCCTCATCGGGCGATGATCCGCATGCAGGCGGCGACTATACAGATGTCGTCACAGATGTGTTTGATGCGTTGGAGGTGCGCATAGCGGCCTGCGAGGCGGCGGGTATCGCGCGGGAGAAGATTATCGTCGATCCCGGCCTTGGTTTTGGCAAAACGCTTCAGGATAATCTCGCTATCCTCAACCGCCTTGCATTGTATCAGGCGCTTGGCGTTTCTGTGCTGCTCGGAGCGAGCCGCAAGCGCATGATTGGTGCGCTGTCCAATGAGGCGCCGGCTGATGCGCGGCTTGGCGGTTCTCTGGCGCTGGCGATGCGCGGCATTGAGGCAGGTGCGCAGCTATTGCGCGTTCATGATGTGCCGGAAACGGTGCAGGCGGTGCATATATGGCGTGGCCTGCGCGATGCCGCACTTATGAGTGGGTGATGTCGGCTCATATGGGCCTGCGAAAAGCGCTTTTCTGTGCTTCGGTGCTCACGTACCTGTAGTACGCTGCGCTCCGGTGCTCGAAAATCACATTTCTCGGCTCCATCTGAACCAACATCATAATATACAAATGTGCGGAACTACTTAAGCCGCGTTGTCTATGCCCAGTTCGGTGAGCTTGCGATAGAGCGTCGAGCGACCAATGCCCAGGCGCCGCGCGACTTCGGTCATACGGCCACGATAATGGCCGATGGCGAGACGAATAACGTCTGCCTCAATATCTGATAGTGAACGGATATGGCCTGAGCCTTCAAACAGGGTGATTGCGCCGCTGTCTTCGCGGTTATTATTATTTACAGTGTCGGACATTCCAGCATCATTGCGGTGTGCCTCGATTTGTGAGGCTATTTGGGGGAAATCGAGCGGGGTGAGCGCGTCGCCATCACACAGGACGGCCGCACGGAAGAGCACGTTCTGCAGTTGGCGGACATTGCCTGGCCAGTCATGTTTCATCAGGAGCGAGAGAGCTTCACTGGTGATCCCGAGGCTGCGCATGCCAGGCTGTTCGGAGAGACGCGCGAGCAGATGTCGTGCTAATGCCGGAACATCGCCTTTGCGGTCACGCAACGGTGGTACGGTGACATGCATGACATTGAGCCGGTAATAGAGGTCTTCTCGGAAGCGTCCTTCCGCGACTTCGTGTTCCAGCACTTTGTTGGTGGCGGCAATGACACGGACATCAACATGCAGTGGCATGCGCGCACCGAGCGGCTGAACCTCGCCATCCTGCAATACCCGAAGCAGCTTGACCTGTGCTTCGAGTGGCATCTCGCTGACTTCATCGAGGAAGATAGTACCCATGTCGCCGTCGACAAATTTGCCAACTTGCCGCTCGAATGCGCCGGTAAATGCACCGCGTTCATGACCGAATAGCTCAGATTCAACAAGATTGGCAGGGATGGCGCCGCAATTGACAGCAATCATCCGGTTTTTATGGCGAGGGGAGGCCGCATGAATGGCTTGCGCGATCACTTCCTTGCCGACACCACTTTCGCCTTCGATCAGCACGGGCACGCGCGCGCGCGCTGCTTTAGCTGCAATGGCGAGGGCGGTGAGAAATTGCGGTGCGGCGCCTATAATTTCATCAAAACCGAGCGGAGCAGAGATTTTCTCTGTGAGCGGGCGCAGTTCACCTGATTTTTCATCGGATTTATCGAGGGTGGCATTGAGTGCGCCGAGAAGGCGATCGGGCGCGATAGGCTTGGCGAGATAATCACTAGCGCCTGCTCGCATGGCTTCAACTGCGTCGTGCACATTATTCTGAGAGGTCAGTATCAAGATCGGGAGCGAGGAGCGCTCTTCACGAATTTGGCTGATAATATCGACCAGCTTGATATTGGCATTCCATTGATCGATGAGCACGGCGTCCAGATGCATGCCGTCGCGTGTGCCAAGGGTGGCGAGCGCCGTTGCGTGATCGCTGGCATAGATTGTGCGCCAGCCACTACGCGCCGCAAGCGCCGAAACCAGCCGTTTCTGGGCCGGTTCGTCGTCAATCAACATTAGTAAAGGCGAGCCGTTTAACACTATCCACAAACCTCTTTTGGAGGCTCCTGCATAATGTCACAGGGTAAAAACCATGTTAATTAGATGACTATCATAACAAAATCGGTCCTTGTGACGCGCAAGACTACAATCTAAGGGATGGGCTGATCTGATTAATATCAATCCGAGGGAGTGTCTCATGGCATCGGGAAATGACATGAAAATGGCTGAAAACACCTATTCTGGTTTCATTAGCCTCATGAAATGGGGAACGATTCTTTCTGTGATCGTTGCCGCTATTGTTGTTCTGCTGATCTCCTGATCATCAGAATATAAAAGGGGGCAAGAGTGAAAATTGCTGTTTTGAGGGAGCAGTCTGCTGGAGAGAAGCGGGTTGCTGCGACACCGGAGACGGTGAAAAAATATATAGCCTTAGGCGCGACGGTTTCTGTTGAGGCGGGGGCTGGGCTTACGGCATCTATTGCGGATGCTGATTATGAAGCTATGGGCGCCAGTATTGGCGACCGTAAAACCACGCTGAAAGACGCTGAGATTATTTTGGGCGTTCAGGGGCCAGATCCGGCGTCATTGGGTGGTGAGAAAGCAGGTGCGATGGTCGCCGCTTCGCTCAATCCATTTGGCGAGCGTGAACGCGTCGATGCATATGCGTCTGCGGGGCTTGAGGCGCTGGCGATGGAGTTTATGCCGCGCATCACACGTGCACAGTCGATGGACATTCTTTCGTCTCAGTCGAACCTGTCCGGGTACAAGGCTGTGCTGGATGCTGCCTATGAATATGGTCGCGCTTTTCCGATGATGATGACGGCCGCTGGCACGGTCTCGGCGGCCAAGGTGTTTGTCATGGGCGTGGGCGTTGCCGGTTTGCAGGCGATTGCAACAGCGCGTCGTCTGGGCGGTCAGGTGTCTGCGACGGATGTTCGTTCTGCGACCAAGGAGCAGATAGAATCGCTGGGCGCCAAGGCGATCTTTGTGAAAGATGTTCAAGGCATCGAAGGCGAAGGCAGCGGTGGTTATGCCACAGAGATGTCTGATGAGTATAAGAAGGCTCAGGCTGAACTGGTATCGTCGCATATCGCCAAACAGGATATTGTGATCACAACGGCGCTTATTCCGGGTCGCCCGGCACCGCGCCTTATCAGCGATGCACAGCTTGCTTCGATGAAGCCGGGCAGTGTGATTGTTGACCTTGCTGTTGAGCAGGGCGGCAATGTTGAAGGCGCTGTTGCTGGTGAGATTGTTGAGAAGCATGGCGTGAAGATTGTTGGGCACAAGAATGTGCCGAGCCGTCTGGCTGCCGATACGTCCGCACTGTTCTCACGCAACCTCTACAACTTCCTCTCCGCTTTTTGGGACCAGGAAAAGAATGCACCTATTCTCGACGAAGAGATCGGGGACGCTATTCGCCTGACCAAGGATGGCAAGGTTGTTAATGAGAGGCTGCTCGCAGCTAATTGATTAACCCCGGCTGCAGTGATGCGAGCCAAACATTAGGGGGATATAATGGACTTTATTTCCATACTTTCGATTTTCGTAATGGCCTGTTTTGTCGGCTATTATGTGGTGTGGTCGGTCACACCGGCGCTTCATACGCCGCTTATGGCGGTGACCAATGCGATCTCGTCCGTCATCATCGTCGGCGCGCTCATCGCATCGGCTGAAGCGGGTGCAGGGCTTGCCAAATGGCTCGGCCTTGCGGGCGTTGTCTTTGCATCGGTCAACATCTTTGGCGGCTTTGCGGTCACTGAGCGCATGCTGGCCATGTATAAGAAGAAGGAGCGCAAGTAATGAACAGTCTTGCTTTCCTATCTGCTGCCGTTGCTGATGTGGCACATGCCGTTCCGGCATGGGTGGCGCTGGCTTATCTGGCGTCGGGCGTGCTTTTCATTCTCGCACTGCGCGGGCTTTCCAGCCCTGCAACGAGCCGCACTGGCAACCGCTTCGGTATGGCCGGTATGGCCATTGCTGTTGCCACCACGCTTTATACGCATGATGTGGCCTCGCTGCCTGAGATAATAGGTGCAATTGTCATCGGCGGTGTGATTGGTTTTGTGATTGCCCGCAAGATCGCGATGACGGATATGCCGCAGCTCGTGGCCGCATTCCACTCGCTGGTGGGTCTCGCGGCCGTTGTTGTGGGCGCAGCAGCCTATCTCAGTCCGGCAGCGTTCGGTATTGCCGATAGTGCGGGCGAGATTTTTCCTGTGAGCCGCGTGGAGATGGGCCTTGGTGTTGCCATTGGTGCGATTACCTTCTCCGGTTCAGTCATCGCTTTCCTCAAGCTCAATGGTAATATGTCAGGCAAGCCGATCATATTGCCGCTGCGGCATCTGATTAATCTGGGCACGCTCGCAGGCATATTGGGCCTGATCGCTTACTTCACGGTAGACCAGAGCCCCTGGATTTTCTGGACCGTCACAGCGCTTAGCTTCCTGATCGGCTTCCTGCTGATCATCCCGATTGGCGGCGCAGATATGCCGGTCGTCGTTTCGATGCTCAACAGCTATTCGGGCTGGGCCGCCGCGGCGATGGGTTTCACGCTGGGTAATACAGCGATGATCATCACTGGTGCGCTTGTTGGTTCGTCTGGTGCGATCCTGTCTTACATCATGTGCAAGGCTATGAACCGTGGCTTCCTCTCTGTTATCGCAGGTGGCTTTGGTGCTGAAGCGGCTACTGGTGACGGTGAAGCCAAGGAACAGCGCCCGTGGAAACGTGGCAGCGCAGAAGATGCGGCCTTCCTTATGGGGCAGGCAGACAATGTCATCATCGTTCCCGGCTATGGTATGGCTGTTTCTCAGGCGCAGCATGCGCTGCGTGAAATGGGCGATATGCTCAAGGAGAAAGGCGTTAACGTCAAATATGCAATCCACCCGGTTGCCGGTCGTATGCCAGGGCATATGAACGTGCTGCTGGCTGAGGCCAATGTCTCCTATGATGAAGTGTTCGAGCTGGAGGATATCAACAGCGAGTTTGGTCAGGCGGATGTTGCCTTTGTTATTGGCGCGAATGACGTGACCAACCCGGCGGCCAAAACGGATAAGACATCACCGATTTATGGCATGCCGATCCTTGACGTGGCTAACGCCAAGTCGGTGCTGTTCGTGAAGCGCTCTATGGGTGGTGTTGGTTATGCTGGCGTCGACAATGATGTCTTCTATATGGACAATACCATGATGCTGCTCGCTGACGCGAAGAAGATGGTCGAAGAAATCGTGAAATCACTCGATTAATCTTTCAACAGATAGAGTTTAAGAGGCGGGGCTGGTCGACGACTGGCCCCGTTTTTATGCACGGGGCTGAAGGCAAAAAAAGGGCGCGTCCAAGGGCGGACGCGCCCGTAAAGTGCCGAGGAGGAGGCGTGGGAAGACGCCTCTGACCGGAAAAGCGAAGCATTGGTGCCTGAAAGGCGAATGAGCTGCTATCCCTGTCCCCAACAGGAATAAGGGGATGCATTCAGACCTGCGTTGACCTAGGTCAAGGTTTGCACTTTTTAGCGAAGAAATTTTTTGACTGCACGAGTGAAAATCATGGGCTGATCGGACATTATCATATGCCCGCTTGGCCCTATGCCCTGCAAATATGCTTTCGGCGCATGAGAATAGGCCATCCTGTAGCGCTTATGTTGTTCAGCGGCCATTTGCGCATCGGCAGGCAGCGCATATGTCACATGAAGTGGGCAGCGTAGCGATGATAAAGCTTCTGTCAGGTCAGTTTGCGCCATCTCGACAAGCGCATTGGCAATCACTCCAGGGTTGCTGTCTCGCCCGCCCGGGCTATTCGCTACCATATTGGCTAGCAGTTGCCGTCCTGCTCTGGTGCCAGTGAAATAACTATGGAGTTGCCCGGCGAGAAAACCAAGGCCGGCGCTTGTGCCGCCGATCATCCCAGTGCCATCTGGCAACATATCGACCACCATGATGCGCGCGAGATTGATGTTGCTTCGCAGGCCCAGCATCATCGCCAATGTGCCGCCCATACTATGGCCAATAATGGCTATGTTACTGAGCTTTGCTTCTTTTATATAGCGCGCCAGTTCATCAACTATGGGAGTGAGCAGCGGCCCTTGCGCATTTGCTTGCGCCGCTTTCCCCGCAAAGCCGGATATATGCACCAGATGGAGCCTGTAGCCATTCAGGCTCTTGCGCAGAGAGTTCCAGATGGATGGGCTGCTCGCCAGGCCGGGGATCAGGATGATATCATGATGTGCTTTTGTGGTACGGGTACCAACAGTCTCTATAGACAGGCGTTGGGATGAGAATATGCTGTCTGCAGCCATCGCTTTATGATGCAGCAGAGTACAGGCTGATAGGGATGCTGCGCCCAGCAGCCATTGTCGCCGCGAGACTATCGCTGCTATGTCATCATGAAGGCTCATGCGAAATGCGCTCCAACATGAACAAATATTCAGATTTTCCCTCAAAAATCATGAAGTTCCGCATGTTAACGTAATATTTGAATCGTTCATCGCATAATTGCTTTCAATCCTGGTGAATATCACCACATTCGATGTGGGGCAGCTTTTGGCATATTGATATGAGCGCGGGATGAACCGCAAGGGTCACAAATAGACATGCAGGTTAAAAAGTCAGTTTCAATGACCATTAAACGCCAATCTATGGCGGATTTTGAGCGCCCGCGTCATATGTGGCTGCGCGGTGGTCTGGTCTCGGTTTTGCTCACTGGGTGCGTCGCGGATGCGCGCGTGGCACGTAGCCCTGCCGCACAGCAGTCTGCGCCTGTTGCCCAGCGTTATGTTCCGCCTAAGCCAGCAACGCCTACGCCTGTTACAGCCCAGAAATATGCACCGGCTAGTTTGCGTTCTGCCATTACGACGCTTGGTAGCCATTTTAACGGTACGGTCGCTATCTCTGTGCGCCGGGTCGATGCCGATTGGGAGGTCGCCTATAATGGCGCGATGCTGGTGCCGCAGCAGAGTGTTTCCAAGCTATGGGTGACGATGACGTTGCTCGATGCGGTTGATCGAGGGAAATTGACGCTCAAGGATTCTGTGACTGTCAGTAAGGATGACCTGACGCTTTTTCACCAGCCGATCGCTGCGGTAGTGCAAAAGGGTGAATATCAGACCGATGTGGCAGATCTTCTTTCGCGTGCGATGAAGAGCAGCGACAATACCGCCAATGACATATTGCTGCGCAAAGTGGGCGGGCCACAGGCTGTACGTGGATTTCTGGCGCGCCGTTTCATCAGCGATGTTCGTTTTGGCCCTGGTGAGCGCTTGCTGCAGAGCAAGACAGCAGGGCTGATATGGGATCAGAAAATGTCCATTGGCCGTAATTTTTATACGGCCCGTGCCAATGTACCACGCAGTGCGCGTGAACGGGCGCTCAATGCCTATCTCAGCAATCCGCCTGATGGTGCGGCTGCAAGCAGTATCACACTTGCGCTGGCCAAGCTGAAACGGGGCGAGATGCTATCACCTGTATCAACCGCATATCTCATAGATACGATGGAAGCAGCCAGAACGGGACCAAAACGCGTCAAAGGTGGTGTGCCTGCGGGCTGGCGCTATGGGCATAAGACTGGCACAGGGCAGGTGCTCTATCCGCGTTCAACCGGCTATAATGACGTAGGCATCATGACAGCACCGGATGGCACCAGCTATGCTGTTGCAGTGATGATCGCCAGCACCACGGTTGCTATTCCTGAGCGTTGGGAATTAATGCAGGGTGTTGCACGGGCTATCGCCGCCAGCCATCCATCCTAAATAAGCGCCGCATAATCTGATGAATTGGCAGGGGGCGCCCGCTGGGCTATCCCTCCGCCATGTCTGAACAGAATCATCTCTATCTCATCGACGGCAGCGGCTATATTTTCCGCGCCTATCACCAGCTTCCGCCACTGACAAACCGCCACGGCACGCCCGCAGGTGCGGTCTATGGCTATACCACTATGCTCTGGAAGCTCGCCAAAGATTTGCATGATGCCGACGGGCCGACGCATATGGCGGTGGTCCTCGATAAATCGAGCAAGACCTTCCGCAACGAACTCTATGACCAGTATAAGGCCAACCGCCCGCCAGCACCGGAAGATCTGGTGCCGCAATTTCCACTGATCCGTGATGCGACGCGCGCTTTCTCGCTGCCGTGCATAGAGGAGCAGGGCTTCGAGGCGGACGACATCATCGCCAGCTATACAAAAGCGGCGGTGGAGCGCGGGTGGCATGTGACGATCGTATCCTCCGACAAGGATCTGGCGCAGCTCATCCAGCCCGGTGTGGACATGCTCGACACGATGAAGAATGAGCGGCGCAGCGATGATTATGTGATGAAGAAATTCGGCGTATTGCCGGACAAGCTTGGCGATGTGCTGGCGCTGATGGGCGATACGGCGGACAATATCCCCGGTGTGCCCGGCGTTGGCCCCAAGACGGCGTCAAAGCTCATCAATGAATATGGCTCGCTCGACGGTGTGTATGCCGCCGTGCATGACATGAAGCCTTCGAAGATGAAGGAAAAGCTGATTGATAATGAAGCGATGGCTCGCCTGTCGCGGCAGCTTGTGGAGCTGCACCGAGAAGTGCCATTGCCGGATGCTCTGGATGATCTGAAGCTCGGCGAAATTCCGCCCGAACCGCTACGCGAATTTTTGACGGATCAGGGCTTTAACGCGCTGCTGACGCGCCTGAATAATGGCGTAGCGCCCGGTGGGCATACTAACAAAGTTTTGGGAGCTACGGTTGCTGCTGCGCCTGCGGAGGCTGAAGAGCCGGGCAGTCTCGATCTGCCCGCTATCGACCGCAGCCTTTATGAAACGGTGAGTGATGAAGCGGCGCTCGTTCGCTGGATTGATGAGGCGCGCGCCGAAGGTGTGGTAGCGGTCGATACTGAGACTGACGCGCTCGATGCCATATCGGCCAAGCTGGTGGGGGTGAGCCTGTCTACCGGGCCGGGTCGGGCTTGTTATATTCCGCTCGGTCATGGCGGCACGGATATGTTCGCCGAGCGCCCGGAGCAGATAGATAGCAAGGTTGCGCTCGCCAAACTGAAGCCACTGCTCGAAGACGAAGGCGTGCTCAAGATCGGGCATAATATCAAATATGACCTGATCGTGCTGGACCGCGCGGCCAGAGAGGCCGGGCTGGGCGGCATAAATGTTGCGCCATTCGATGACACGATTGTCATGAGCTTTGACCTTGAGGCAGGCATGGGGCTGGGCGGTCATGGCATGGACGAAGCGGCGAAGGTGCATCTCGGGCATGAATGCATATCCTTCAAGGATGTTGCGGGCACGGGCAAAAAGCAGATCAGCTTTGCCGAAGTGTCGCTCGACAAGGCCACGGAATATGCTGCTGAAGATGCGGAGGTGACCTACCGGCTCTGGCAGATATTCAAACCACGCCTGCACCAAAGCGGTGTGACCCGTGTGTATGAGCTGGTGGATCGCCCGCTGGTGCCGGTGATTGCGGGTATGGAATGGGCAGGGGTTAAGGTCAGCCGGGAATATCTCTCGCGGCTTTCCGGCGAATTTGGCGAAGGGCTGGCATCATTGGAAACTGAAATCCACGAGATGGCGGGGCAGAGCTTTACCATCGGCAGCCCTAAGCAGCTGGGAGAAATCCTGTTTGATAACATGGGCCTGAAAGGCAGCAAGAAAGGCAAGAGCGGCTCTTATTCCACTGACGTGACCGTGCTGGAAAAACTGGCGGCCGAAGGCGTAGAGATAGCGCGCAAAGTGCTGGACTGGCGGCAGCTCTCCAAGCTCAAGTCTACTTACACTGATGCGTTACAGGCGCAGATTAATGCGCAAACCGGACGTGTGCACACAAGCTATAGCCTGACAGGCGCACAGACCGGGCGCTTGTCATCCACTGACCCGAACTTGCAGAATATTCCGATCCGCACGGAGATGGGGCGGCAAATCCGCGATGCCTTTGTAGCGGAAGAGGGCAATGTGCTGCTGGCGGCTGACTATAGCCAGATCGAGCTGCGTCTGGCAGCGCATATGGCCAATGTGCCTCAGCTCAAAGAGGCGTTCGGGCGTGGTGAGGATATTCACGCTGCAACAGCGCAAGAGCTGTTTGGAGAGGTTAATCGTGACACCCGTGCGCGGGCCAAGACGATCAACTTTGCGATCCTTTATGGCATTTCGCGTTGGGGCCTTGCCTCGCGCCTCGAAATCACGGCGGACGAAGCGCAGGATATGATCAGCCGTTATTTTGAGCGCTTCCCCGGCATCGGAAGCTATATCAACGAGACGCTGGAGAAGGCGCGCGCTGATGGCTTCACGCAGACATTGTTTGGGCGCAAGACATGGTTCCCGCGTATCAAGGCGAGCGTGATGCATGAACGGCAAGGCGCAGAACGCGCGGCAATCAATGCGCCAATACAAGGCACTTCTGCGGACATCATCAAGCGGGCGATGGCGCGTATGGGGCCAGCGCTCGAGCAGGCGGGGCTGGATAAGGTCCAAATGCTTATGCAGGTGCATGACGAACTTGTGTTCGAGCTGCCAGAAGCTGATGTCGAGGCAGCGAGCAAGGTCATTCGTGATGTGATGGAAAACTCTGCCGCGCCGCTTGTCGAAATATCGGTGCCACTGGTGGTGGAAATTGGCAGCGGGAAGAGTTGGGGCGCTGCCCATTGATCCGCATATTGACTAGGGTCAAAGACTAGCACGTAGAGAACAGGCATTTTCCTTATTTCAGTCGAAAGGGAACATGTATGTCGCAGCCGCAGCCACCTATGCCATATGATGTTATTGGTGGATCAGAGGCTGTTGAGGCTATTGTCGCCCGTTTCTATGCGCTGATAGATGGTGATCCCGCTTATAAAGAATTGCGGGCTCTTCATGCTGCGGACCTTTCGCCTATCCAACATGGATTGGCGCTATTTCTCAAAGCATGGCTCGGTGGACCCAAAGACTGGTTCGAGCGTGGTCAGTGCGTGATGTCACTACACCGCCGCTTTCCTATAAATGCTCAAGTTGCAGAGCAATGGGCAGGTGCGATGAAGCGGGCGATTGCGGCTCAGCCTCAGGTCGATGAGCGCTTAGGCCTCGTTATGAGTGAGCGCCTCACTCATATGGCGCGGGCTATGATCAACCAATCTGAAGACAGCGAGAAGGTTCATGTGGCATAATGTGCGCTGTTAGTCAGGGTCAGGCACGTTTGGCAGTCAGTATATAGTTGATCGCTTCATTGTCGCTGAGCACCAGCCCTTTGCGTGGGTCGAAAGCGATGCCGCGCTGGCCTGTGATTGTCATACCTGCTTTTGTCAGCAATGATTCCAGCTCATCAGGCGTCAGGAATTTGTTCCAGTCATGGGTGCCTTTAGGGATCATGCCACTGCCTTCACCCAGTGTAATCATCGCCAGACGGGAGAGGGGCGTGCGATTGGGCGTAGAGAGTATCATCAGGCCACCGGGTGCCAGCGCGTCAACCAGTCCGCGCAGGAATAGCGCAGGGTCGGTTACATGCTCGATAACCTCCATCGATGTGACAAGGTCAAATGCGCCAGACATGCTAAGTGATTCGATGCCGGTAGCGCGATAGGCGATGTTCAGCCCTTGTGTCTCTGCATGACCCTTCGCAGCGGCAATATTTTCTTCTGCCGCATCAATACCTGTTACATCAGCTCCCAGACGTGCCAAAGGCTCACACAGCAAACCAGCACCACAACCAACATCAAGGGCAGCCTTGCCCAGAAGCGGGCGCAGGGCGCGCGGATCTGCGGCCCAATGGGCGTCTATCGCGTCACGTATATAGCGCAGCCGCACCGGGCCCAGCTTGTGCAACATAGCGCTGCTGCCTTGCGGATCCCACCAGTCGGCAGCCAATGCACCAAAATGACTGGCTTCATCCGGGTTGATTGTAGTTTCGGCCTTGCTTGCCATATGGTTCCTTGGTCACTATAGCGGCGCCGTTTTCGCATTCGAACAGCGGATGCGAATATCTGGCAGACTTCTGTTTGCCTGTTTCTCTAACCAACACAAGGTCTGGCAGCAAATATGGCGCGCATAGTTATGAAATTCGGCGGCACCTCGATGGCGGGGATGGAGCGAATTCGCAATGTGGCGGCGCGTGTTAAACATGTTGTTGAGCAGGGCAATGAGGTTGCTGTTGTTGTTTCAGCCATGTCTGGCGAGACAGACAGGCTGGTTGGCTTTTGTAAAGAAGCCAGTGCACTCTATGATCCTGCTGAATATGATGTGGTGGTCGCTGCTGGCGAACAGATTACCAGTGGCCTGTTGGCGATGACGCTGAAAGCTATGGATGTTGATGCGCGTAGCTGGCTGGGCTGGCAATTGCCGATCCACACCGTGGAAGCGCACAGCAAGGCTCGTATTGAAAGCATTGAGACTGAGGGACTGATTGCTGCGATGGAATCGGGACAGGTCGCTGTCATTCCTGGTTTTCAGGGGCGGATGGACGATAATCGTATTGCGACGTTGGGGCGGGGCGGTTCTGATACGTCGGCTGTGGCTGTGGCAGCAGCGGTAAAGGCAGATCGCTGCGATATTTATACCGATGTTGATGGCGTTTATACGACAGATCCACGCATTGCGCGCCGTGCCCAGAAGCTCAACAAGATCACCTATGAGGAAATGCTGGAGCTGGCCTCTGTCGGCTCGAAAGTGCTCCAGACCCGCTCGGTGGCATTGGCCATGAAAGAGAAAGTGCGCGTTCAGGTGCTCAGCTCTTTTGATGACCCAACACAAGAAGATTTACCCGGCACCTTGATTGTCGGCGAAGAGGAAATAGAAGGAAGCGTCATGGAACGTCAGCTCGTCACCGGTATTGCCGTCGATAAGAATGAAGCGAAGATCATCATCACCCGCGTGCCGGACCGTCCGGGCGCGATTGCCAATATCTTCGGCCCGCTTGGGGAAGCGAGCATTAATGTTGACATGATCATCCAGAATGTCGCGCGTGAAAAGGGTGAGACGGATGTCACTTTTACAGTACCTAGCGCCGATCTGGAACGGGCTGTCAGCATATTGGAGGGTGCGAAGGAAAGCATCGGTTTCAATCGTGTCATTTCCGACAATAAGGTTGCTAAGCTTTCTGTCGTAGGCGTTGGTATGAAAAGCCATGCTGGCGTTGCATCGACCATGTTCAGGGCGCTGGCCGACCGTGGCATAAATATTCAGACGGTCGCAACCAGTGAGATCAAGGTCAGTGTGCTGATTGACGCGGATGAAGTTGAGCTTGCGGTACGTGTATTGCACACAGCCTATGGCCTTGATGCGGAGGAAGTTGCTTGAGCATAGCGAAAAGTGCGCGCTTTGACGCATTGATGGCGCGTGGCACAGCACTATTGGGGTGTGAGGTTTCGATCATCTGCGGCGCGATGAGTTGGGTCAGTGACCGTAACCTCGTATCAGCTGTTAGTAATGCGGGTGGTTTTGGTCTGATTGCGTGCGGCGCGATGACACCGGAGCTTTTGGATACTGAAATTGCCGCGACTAAAAAGCTGACAGACAAGCCTTTTGGCGTCAATTTGATCACGATGCACCCGCAGCTTTTAGAGTTGATTGATATCTGCGCCAAGCATGAGGTTGGTCTGATAGTGCTGGCCGGCGGTTTGCCGCCCAAGGGCAGCATCGAGGCGATTAAGGAAAATGGTGCGAAGGTGATTTGTTTTGCGCCTGCTCTGTCCCTTGCCAAGAAACTGGTTCGCTCTGGCGTAGACGCTCTTATCATCGAGGGTATGGAAGCCGGAGGCCATATCGGCCCGGTTGCTACCAGCGTGTTAGCCCAGGAAATTCTCCCACATCTGGCTGACCAACTGCCTATTTTTGTTGCCGGCGGTATTGCTCGTGGTGAAACGATTGCGGCTTATCTGGAAATGGGTGCAGCAGGCGTGCAGCTCGGCACGCGTTTTGTGTGTGCAACAGAAAGCATTGCGCATCCCGATTTCAAAAAGGCATTTATACGGGGTAACGCCCGTGATGCGATTACTTCCGTACAGATAGACCCGCGTCTGCCGGTTATTCCGGTGCGCGCATTGAAGAATGCGGGCACTGAGGAGTTTACCAGAAAACAGCGCGAAGTGGCGCAGATGCTGGATGAAGGCAAGGTCGATATGATGGCCGCCCAGTTGGAAATCGAGCATTTTTGGGCAGGAGCTTTGCGCCGTGCTGTGATTGATGGTGATGTCGAAAATGGTTCGCTGATGGCCGGGCAGTCGGTTGGCATGGTCAAGAAGGAAGAGCCTGTAGCGGATATCATTGCGGAGCTTATAGAGCAGACAGAAGCCGCGTTGGCTCGTTAAATAGTATCAGGCCAGCACTGATGATTTACGGGCTCTTGCTATGTAGCAGAGCAAATTGGTCTGAATCGGTGTTATTGATATAAACAATGCGCAGCAAGCGCTTGGCAGATGTAAGCGCTTTCTGATAGCTATGTCGCATGCCTGATACACCCGCTGCATCTGCTCGACAGATTCTCACCAGTCTTCATGAAGTAATGGCCTCGCGTACCAATGCGCAGGCTAAGCTGAATAAGGTCGTCGAGGTTATTGGCGAGGTATTCTCCAGCGAGGTGTGTTCTATCTACCTGCTGCGTGAGGGAATGCTTGAACTGTTCGCCACACGCGGGTTGAAGCAAGAAGCCGTGCACGTCACACGTATGACATTGGAGGAAGGCCTCGTCGGTTCTATCGCCCGCAATGTCGAGACATTGAATCTGGATGAAGCCGCAACCCACCCGGACTTTGCATATCGCCCGGAAACGGGAGAAGAGTTATTTCATAGCTTCGCTGGTGTGCCCATTGTGCGCCGGGAGGACTCTGTTGGAGCACTTTGTGTTCAACATGTTGACCCGCGCAAATATGAAGAGGTTGAAATTGAGGCATTGCAGACCGTTGCAATGGTCCTCTCCGAATTGATTTCAAATGCCGGATTGGTCGATGAGGGGCCGAGCGATATTCGTGTTGCCAGTACGGGGACACAAATCGTCAATGGCTTACAGCTCGTTATGGGCATGGCACGTGGCAATGCCGTCTATCACCAGCCGCGTATCACAATCGAACACACAGTGGCTGAGGATATTGAGGCAGAGCGCGCCCGTGTCTACTCTGCCTTCACGAAAATGCGAGAGCAAATTGATAGCCTGACCGGTACGTCAGAATTTGGCGTTGATGGCGAGCATCAGGAAGTCATCCAGACATATAAGATGTTCGCTTATGACGAGGGCTGGTCACGGCGTATTAACGAGGCCATTGATAGCGGCCTGACTGCTGAGGCTGCTATTGAGCGCGTGCAGCAGCGTACCCGCATGCGGATGCGTCAGATCGACGATCCACTATTGCAGGACCGCATGCATGATCTGGAGGATCTCGCCAACAGGCTGTTGCGCATCGTTTCCGGTCAGCTCGGCACAGCGGCGCAACTGGGCTTGCGGCAGGACACGATTCTGATCGCACGCAATCTCGGCCCGGCCGAACTATTGGAATATGACAGGCGGCGGCTGAAAGGCGTCATCCTTGAAGAAGGTTCGCTCACTGCGCATGTCACTATCGTTGCGCGCGCTATGGGTGTGCCCGTGTTGGGCAGGGTGCGTAATGTGCGGCAGCTTATTGCCGAGGGCGACCCGCTGTTGCTTGATGTCTCAGAAAATCGCCTGTTTGTCCGCCCGTCGTCGGACATGGAAGAGGCATTTGAAAACAAGCTTACATTCACTCAGAAGCGTCGCGCTACTTTTACTGCGATGCGTGATGAGCCGGCTGTCAGTAAGGATGGCGTTCGTATCGAGCTGATGGTCAATGCAGGCTTGCGTGACGATGTCAGCGCTCTTGATGTGACCGGTGCAGATGGCATCGGCCTTTTTCGTACAGAGTTTCAGTTCCTCGTTTCTGCAACCATGCCACAACGTGAACGCCAGCAGCGCCTCTATAAGGATGTGATGGATGTAGCAGGCGAGCGTCCCGTCATTTTCCGTACTGTAGACATCGGCGGCGATAAGGCTTTGCCCTATTTGCGGCATGACGAGGACATGGTCGAAGAAAACCCGGCTATGGGATGGCGTGCGCTACGACTTTCGCTGGAGCGCGATGGCCTGATGAAAGCGCAGGCCCGCGCACTTCTGGAAGCTGCAGGTGGCCGTACGCTTCATGTCATGTTCCCGATGATTTCAGAACCCTGGGAGTTTGATGAAGCCAAGGCATTGTTTGAGAAGCAGCGCGAGTGGATGATTAAGCAGCGCAAAACCATGCCGAATGCAGTTCGTTATGGTGCCATGCTGGAAGTGCCAGCGCTGGCCGAAGTGCTTGATATTTTGCTGCCGAAGCTGGACTTTCTTTCTATCGGAACAAACGACCTGACACAGTTTCTTTTCGCAGCCGACAGAGCACATCCGAAGCTGGCGGAGCGCTACGACTGGTTGAGTGTAGCGATATTGCGGTTTCTCAACCGGATTGTGAAAGCATGCGAGCTACATGATGTACCTGTGGGTGTCTGCGGAGAAATGGGTGGGCGTACACTAGAAGCGATGACTTTGCTCGGTATGGGGGTTAAGCGATTGTCGATTACGCCGGCTTCTATTGGCCCGGTAAAGGCTATGATACGGTCCCTCGATATTGAAGGGCTCAAGCCACATATTGAAGACATTATGACCGGGGCTAAAGGCGATATCCGTTCGGCCCTGAATACATATGCAAAAGATACAAAAGTCGAACTAAGCTGACCGCTGGCTTGATTTCGGGGAGATTTTGCAGATTGCTGAGATAGGATGAGCCTAGCGACGGCTAAGCTGTCGTTGACACTCCCTGTTTCTGCGTAGAAAACAACAGACTGAGCTTTGGCCTGCAGACGTTAGGGCGGGTGGGAACAAATATAATCAAGGTCGCAATTGCGGCTCCGGAGCAGGGGCAACATAATGGTTGAGCAGATTGCTGAAAGCGAGGGGCTGGTAGATGAAGCTCGGGAACGCCCTGGCGAAATTCTGAAGCGTGCCCGTGAAGCTAAAAAAATGTCGCTTACTGACGTTGCAAATGCAACGCGTGTTTCGCAGCGCCAGCTTGAAGCGATAGAGCAGAGCGATTTTGGAGCTTTGCCGGGGACACCTTATGCCGTCGGTTTTGCTCGCGCTTATGCCCGCGCTGTTGATGCAGATGAAGTGGCGATCGCCAATGCTGTACGCGAGGAATTAGGCACGCTGGATGTTAGTGAGCGTTACGAAGCTTTTGAACCTGCTGACCCAACGCATATTCCGCCACGTTCGCTGGCGTGGATTGCTGCTGCTCTCGCCCTGTTGCTCGCCATAGGCTATGGTGTATGGCGTACGCAGTTTTTCTCGGCTTCTACTGATCAGGAAATTGCTGATATTGCCAATCGTGCAGAGCAGGCAGTTGTTGATACTGGCAGCGTAGAGCCTTCTGCGCCTGCGCGTCCGGATGGCCCTGTCGTGTTGACAGCGATAGAAGATGTTTGGTTGCGTATTTACGATCAGGGTGGTGAGCGGTTGTTCGAGAAGCAGATGATTGCTGGCGAAGCATATACAGTTCCGCCTGAAGCGAATAACCCAATGATTTTGACGGGCAGGCCAGATGCGCTGAGCGTGACCATTGGTGGCCAGTCAGTTGCACCATTAGGGCCGCCGGAAAAGACAATATCAGATGTTCCGGTCAGTGCTGCGGCACTTTTGGCCAGAGGTACAGATGATACCTCGGCAGATGCTACAGAGAGTGTGCCCTCTGCTTCGGGGAGGGCGCCAGAATCGTCACGTTCTGCAACATCTTCTTCTGCGGATGATGACAATGTAGGCGACACTGCGGCAGCACCAATATCTAACGCGCGGCCAATAGCATCTCAAGCGCCAGCCCAAGAGCGTACGCGGCCTGAAGCGTCATCATCTTCACTACCGCAACGCGCCGTGCAGAGTGCCGGCAATGCCTCGAGCCCTGTTGTTGATGCTGTCGCCGCATCGGTGGATGCTACGCCAAGCCCAGCTGCACAGCCTGCAGTGGCTCAGCCTGTGTCAGCACCGCAGTCGACCTCACCTTCTGAGCCGGCTGTGGCAGCGGTAGAGCCAGCAACCGAATAAGGTAAAGAATATAGGCTGTAGGGTTGATGCAGCTTTATTTTTGCAGGGGGGCAGCTATGCTTTAGCTGAACTGTTTTATGGGGATTATAATGCGTCACACGCTTAAGGCTTACACGGCATTGGCTACTGCCATTTCTTTTGGCATTTCTCTGGCAGCGCCAGCATATGCCGCAGAAAGAGGCCCTGTCGAACAGAGGGTTTATAAGCTTGAAAAAGAAATGAAGGCTGTGCAGCGCAAGGTTTTCCCTGGTGGCGCTCCCGTTCAGCCTGACCTTGAGGCGCAGGCTGTGGCTCCAGCCGCTGTGCCTGCTTCTACGCCGATGACAGATCTTCTTTCGCGGGTCACTGCGCTGGAAAGCCAGTTGGCGACTATGACCGGGCAGATTGAGAAAAACAGCTACCGGCTTAGTCAGGTCGAGAAATATATGGAGAAGGTGAAAGCGCAGGAGGCGGCTGCAGCGGCGGCGGCAGATCCTGCCAGTTCGGCATCATCCAGCGCAGCCGCGGCTCAGCCTACTGCAGCCAGCGCAGCGCGCAAAGCCGCTATAGCCGCCATTGAGCGTCCGGACACCGGCAATGAGGCGAATGACAGCTATGTTTATGGCTTCCGCTTGTGGGATGCGAAATATTATCCCGAGGCGCAGGTGCAGCTTAAAACTGCGGTAGAAAAATATGGCAACACTTCGGTTGGTAGCCGCGCACAGAATTTGCTCGGGCGGGCGTATCTGGATGATGGTAAACCAGCTTTGGCTTCTGTGGCTTTTTACGAAAATTACCAGAAACGCCCGGATGGAGACCGTGCTTCACAGAGCCTTGCTTATCTCGGTGAAGCCTTGATCCAGCTGAAAAAACCTGCCGATGCCTGCAAGGTGTATGGCGAGTTGGAGCAGAGCTATGGCGAGGGCTTGTCGTCCAAACTGCGTGTGATGATGGAAAAAGGGCGTGCTCGTGCCAAATGTGGCAGTTAGGGGCAAATCCGCAGGACATTAAAATGGCTTCGATCTCGAACAGAACTGCCCTTGCAAAGGCCGCATGCCTTCCTTGCGGGCATTCCCGCCCGATATCTTCGCTATTTTGATGTCATGACCACGGAATTGGCAGGCGCAGACCCTGACCCGCAGGTTGGCCGGTTCATCGAGAATATGTCCGCATTGATCGGGCAGCAGGCGATTGTCCGCGATAGCTTTTGTGTGGCCGTTTCTGGTGGGCCTGACAGCATGGCGCTGCTTTGGTTGGCGAGCCAGGCCTTCCCAGGCCATGTGCTGGCGGCGACTGTGGATCATGGTTTGCGCCCGGAAGCGCGGAGTGAAGCTGAGATGGTGGCAGAATATTGCGCGCAGCATGATATTCCGCACGTTATATTGTCGCCAGATGCGCCGATTATCGGCAACGTGCAGTCCACTGCGCGTGAGATACGCTATGCATTGATGCATGAATGGCGTGAGGCGCAGGGCGTTGACTGGTTATTGACGGCCCATCATGCGGATGACCAGATGGAAACAGTGCTGATGCGCCTCAATCGCTCTTCGGGCGTAGGGGGGCTGGCTGGAGTGCGTGCACGTAATGGCAGCATATTACGGCCTTTGCTGGGCTGGCGGCGCAGTGAACTGGCAGCAATTGTTGTCGAGCAAGCGGTGCCGCATGTGCAGGACCCAAGCAATGATGACACGCGGTTTGACCGGGTCAGGATGCGTGGCCATGCGCGCAATGCAGATTGGCTTGATCCGTTGGCCATTGCCCGCAGCGCTGATGCGCTGGCCGATGCACAGGATGCGCTGGAGTGGACGGTCAACGAGCTGGCTAGCCGTTATGTAGAAGATGACGGGCAGGGGGGAGTGATTCTCACTCGCCATGATTTCCCGCGCGAGATCCAGCGCCGGCTGATTTTGCATATGCTGAGTCGCCTGGATTCTGATGTGGCATCGCCGCGTGGTGCCACGCTTGATCAAGCATTGGTTCAGCTAGAGGCCTCTAAAAAGGCGATGATTGGCGATTGGTTGCTCATTGGGGGGCATTCATGGAGTATAAAGCGCGCTCCGCCGAGATCTTTGGTATGAAAATATTGTACTTTACCGTGTAGAGCCTATCTTAAGGACACGGAAGCGAGGTTTTGATGAACGACGATAAGGAGCCGCAGGGCAACCCCTGGGTGAAGAGCGCGATGGTTTGGGTTGGTGTTATTGCCGCTCTGCTGTTGATCGTGTCTGTTATGGAAGGGGGTGGCAGAAGTGCACCGGGTACAGCTATTGCCTATTCTGATTTTCGTTCAAAAGTGCAGGAAGGCCAGGTCAAGGAAGTGGCCGTTGCGTCTGATCGCATTGTCGGCACTCTCAACAATGACCAGAAATTCTCAACAGTTCCGGTCAATGATCCGGGCCTGACAAAGTTGCTTGATGATTATAATGTCAAATATTCAGGGCAAGCCGAGGAACAGCCCAGCTTCTGGATGATATTGCTCTATCAGTCATTGCCATTCCTGCTGATTTTGGGCGTTGCCTTCTTTGTGCTGCGCCAGATGCAAAAGGGTGGTGGTGCCGGTGGTGCTATGGGTTTTGGCAAGTCAAAGGCAAAGCTGCTGACCGAAAAGCAGGGCCGTGTTACCTTTGATGATGTGGCTGGCATTGATGAAGCGCGTGAAGAGCTTCAGGAAATTGTCGAGTTTTTGAAAGACCCGCAAAAGTTTTCGCGCCTTGGTGGTAAAATCCCCAAGGGCGCGCTGCTGGTCGGTTCGCCCGGTACGGGTAAAACACTGTTGGCGCGCGCTATTGCAGGCGAGGCAGGTGTGCCGTTTTTCACTATCTCGGGTTCTGATTTTGTCGAGATGTTTGTCGGTGTTGGCGCCAGCCGTGTGCGCGACATGTTTGAGCAGGCGAAAAAGAACGCACCATGCATCGTCTTTATCGACGAAATCGACGCTGTTGGCCGTCATCGTGGTGCGGGCCTTGGCAATGGCAATGACGAGCGCGAGCAGACGCTTAACCAGCTTCTGGTCGAGATGGATGGCTTTGAATCCAACGAAGGCATCATCATTGTCGCGGCAACGAACCGCCCTGATGTGCTCGATCCGGCATTGCTGCGCCCTGGCCGTTTCGACCGTCAGGTTGTGGTGCCCCGCCCGGATATTGATGGCCGCGTGAAGATTCTTGAAGTGCATATGAAGAAGGTGCCACTGGCGCCAGATGTCGATGCGCGCACGATTGCACGTGGTACGCCGGGATTTTCCGGCGCTGATCTTGCAAACCTCGTGAACGAAGCCGCGCTCATGGCTGCACGCCGTAGCAAACGCCTGGTGGCGATGAGTGAGTTTGAAGCGGCTAAAGACAAGGTGATGATGGGCTCGGAACGCAAGTCTATGGTCATGACCGAGGACGAGAAGAAGATGACCGCCTATCATGAGGCGGGCCATGCGATCGTTGCTGTTCATGAACCGGCATCTGACCCGATCCACAAGGCGACAATCATTCCGCGCGGCCGTGCGCTGGGCATGGTCATGCGTCTGCCAGAACGGGATAGCTATAGCTATCATCGTGATAAAATGTATGCGAACCTTGCTGTTTCTATGGGTGGCCGCGTGGCGGAAGAGATTATTTTCGGCCATGATAAGGTGTCGTCAGGTGCGTCTGGTGATATCCAATATGCGACGAAGCTGGCGCGCGACATGGTCACGCAATGGGGCATGTCAGACAAGCTCGGCCCGCTGCAATATGAAGAGCAGCAGGGTGAGACTTTCCTCGGCTATTCGCAGAGCCAGCGTGTGCATATGTCAAACGAGACAGCCAAGGCTATCGACCTGGAAATTCGCAAGACTGTAGAAACTGGCTATGATCGCGCGAAAGACCTGCTGACCAAGCATGAAGAGCAGTTGCACCTTCTGGCCAATGCATTGCTGGAATATGAGACGCTTTCAGGTGACGAGATCAAAACCTTGCTCGACAAGGGTGAGATTACGCGTGACGATGGCACAACTATCAAACCTAGTACTATTCCGGTTGTAGGGACGTCTATTCCGCGTTCTGGCAGTCGTGGTAAGGGCAATCTGGGCGGCGCTGCTCCACAAGGGGCCTGAGCGAACAAGACCGTCTGTTCAGAATATGACAAAAGGGCGCTGCAGCAATGCATGCGCCCTTTTTATTACCTAGCTAAGGGGGCTATTAGATATAGGTGCCATTAAAGGGGGCTGGTGTTGTTTCTGCCGTGTCACGTAAACGGATACGGCTATGTTGCAGGGCGAGCGGGTAAAGCATCTCATTTTCCTGTATAATTCGCTTACGGAGGCGGCCCATTACCCATTGGGTTGCGTGGTCATAATTGCGCCAGTCGACAGTGATATTCTCGAGTGTCCACTCGCTCATGTAGATAGACCATTCTTCCGTCAAATCTCTATAGTCGCGTTCAAAGGCGGCCACCTCTTCCTCCAGGCGGTTAGGCATCGCTCGATAATGGTCTGTATAGAGAAAGTCTTCCTCCCCTTTCAGGTGCTCGTCCATAAAGGCTGCCATGCGGCGCATCCTTGTGAAAGCTTCCATGGGTTCTGGTTCTGGGGACCCGACGAGATCCATCAGCTCACATGCCATATCGTCCATTAGCTCATGCTCTTCGATGAGGCGTTGTATATTCTGCATGTTTCCTCCGCTTCCTTTATTATAGGAAATTGACGAGGGGGCAGGATTGCTTGGAACAGAAAAAGCCAAAGAAAAAGGGACTGGAAAACCAGCCCCTTTCGAAAAATATGAAATGCTTGATTAGCGCTTCGAGAACTGGAAGCTACGACGTGCCTTGGCACGGCCATATTTCTTACGCTCAACAGTACGGCTGTCGCGGGTGAGGAAACCTTCCTTCTTTACCGCAGCACGCAGAGCTGGCTCATATTTGGTGAGCGCCTGAGAGATGCCATGCTTGACGGCACCGGCCTGACCGGAAAGGCCGCCGCCTTTTACGGTGCAGATCACGTCATACTGGCCTTCACGCTCGGTGACCGTAAAAGGTTGGTTGATGACGAGACGCAGCGTCGGGCGTGCGAAATACACTTCCTGATCGCGGCCATTGACAGTGACTTTGCCGGTGCCGGGCTTTACCCAGACACGGGCTACAGCATCTTTACGGCGACCAGTGGCATAAGCACGGCCCAGGCTATCAATTTCCTGCTCACGTAGCGGGGTTTCAACAACAGGCGTATCTGCAACAGGGGTTGCTACGACTTCGCTTGCGGCTGAACCTTCAACCGGAGCTGCAGGAGCAGCGCCAGCAGCGATTTCACCCAGATCGGAAAGGGACTGACGATTATCGGTCATTATGCACCCACCTTATTCTTGCGGTTGCGGGAAGCAATATCGATTACTTCCGGGTTCTGGGCTTCATGCTCATGCTCGGCGCCTGCAAAGATACGCAGGTTGCGCATCTGCTGACGGCCAAGTGGGCCACGCGGGATCATACGCTCAATGGCTTTTTCCAGTACGCGCTCCGGAAAGCGACCTTCAAGAACCTTCTGCGGTGTGATCTCTTTAATGCCGCCAGCATAGCCGGTGTGCTTATAATAGATCTTGTCGGTCAGCTTTTTGCCGGTGAACTTCACCTTGCCAGCATTGATGATGATGACATTGTCACCACAATCAACATGCGGGGTGTAGCTCGGCTTGGTTTTGCCGCGCAGGATGTTGGCGACAGCTGAAGCGAGGCGACCAACGACGAGACCTTCGGCGTCAATCAGCACCCATTTTTTTTCTACCGTGGCCGGTGTTGCCGGCTTGGTCGTTTTCATTAGCGCCTTCATGGCCCGAAAACTCCTGAAATGAGACTGTATCCGCACCCCTCATGGCTGCGGAAGAAGCGCGCTAATGACGGGTAAAGGGGGATAAGTCAAGCAAAAGCAGGTGTTTTGAGAGAGGTAAAATAATACCCCATTCAATTTGTCTGCGCTGTAATCCAATTGGCGAAGGGGGCATATGCTGTATCAGCAGGCCAGCCAACAATGGCCGGCACTTCATAAGGATGTAGCTCTTTGAGGCGGTCGATAAGTGCTGCTGCCTGTTGTGAAGTGGTTTTAAAGAGAACAGCGCTTTCGTGGCTTTCTTCTATCTTGCCATCCCATTCATAAATGGAGGTGACCGGAGGCAATATATTGACGCAGGCAGCGAGTCTTGCTGCCACGATATTATGCGCAATGGACTTAGCAGTCTGCTCGTCCGGGAATGTCGCATATATTAGCGAAACATCACTCATGTACGTTGCCCTATGCTATGCGCAGCCCATGTGGCAGCCAGCACAACAAGCGCACCGACGCCCTGATGGGTGACCGCAACGTGCAGGTGAACACCGCTCATCACGGTCCATATGCCAAGCGCCACCTGTGTTCCTATAGTGGCATTGAGAGCTATAGAGGCAGGGCGGTTTCCAGCTGCTTTGGCACGCCGGGCGAGCAGTATCAGGGCAACAGCCGCCACCCATGCCCACCAGCGGTGGAAGAAATGGACCAGATAAGGATCGCTGGTGATTGTCGCCCAGAACGAGCCATGCCACATCATGCCGTCGGGCACGAACTTACCCTGCATTAATGGCCAGTCGCTGGCGACATAGCCTGCGTTCAGCCCTGCGACATAAGCGCCCCATAGCAATTGTATGAACAATATGCCGCCCACTGCGATTGCAAAGCCGGTGAGGCGTGTAGGGCGCGCATGTGGGTTGCGATGCAGCTGAAGGAAATCCAGCGCAGTCCAGAGCAGGCAGGCTGCGATAAAGAGCGCCAGAAGCAGGTGAACTGCAAGGCGATAATGGCTGACATCCGTGCGATCGACAAGGCCGCTGGCGACCATCCACCAGCCGATTACACCTTGTAGGCCGCCAAGAACGAGAAGGGTAATGAGGCGTGGGCCATAGCCTTGCGGAATGGCTTTGCGGAGTGCGAACCACAGCAGGGGCAGGGCGAAGGCGATGCCTATGAGGCGTCCCAACAAGCGATGCGACCATTCCCAGAAGAAGATGAATTTGAAATCCTCCAGACTCATGCCTTTGTTGATCTGCTGATATTCAGGCGTCTGCTGATATTTGCGAAATTCTTCCATCCACTGTGCTTCATTGAGCGGTGGTAATGCCCCGGTCACGGGCTTCCATTCCGTGATCGAGAGGCCAGACTCGGTGAGGCGGGTAATACCGCCGACAATGACCATGAAGACGACAAGTGCCGTGACGCTAAGCAGCCATATGGCAAGCGCACGGGGGCGAGAAGAGGGCGAAAAACCAGTCATTCTTGCCCCATGCGCCTGTCTTGCCGCGATTTCAAGCGTAGATAGAGCATGACCACTTGGTGATTTCTATATGATGTAATGATATGTTGTAACTTATCCGGTATTGGCCTATATCACTCTCAAGGAGATATGATGTTTCATAACATTGCGCAGCGCGGATCATTGGATCGGCTGGCCATTGGCCTGTCCGGCCTTTGTGTTGTGCATTGTGTTGCAACGGTGGTTTTTCTCGGTGCGCTCTCTTCAGTTGGCCATATTTTGCATGCGCCTATCATTCATGAGGGCGGCCTTGCCCTGGCGATTTTGCTGGGTGCTGTGGCGCTTGGGTTTGGTGCCCGCACGCATGGTATGATGCTTCCTGTCGCTATTGGTTCGCTGGGGCTGGGTGTAATGGCTGGCGCGCTTAGCATACCGCATGGCGAGAGCGAGGCTGTCTACACGGTCATAGGTATTGCCTTGCTGGCGTTGGGGCATGACCTTAATCGACGCGCTGCTGCTTAAGCAGGTTTTTCGTCTTCCTGTTTTTCTTCCGTGCGATGTACATATTTGCGCAGCGCTAAAGAGAATGACGCCCAGTTGATAATAGCGGCGCCAATGATTGCCCAGGCAGCGCCAGAAGTCCCGAGCCGAGGCAATAATATCGCTAATAGTAGCAGCAATGTCGCCGCGCCAAGAACGCGGAGTTTAAGCACAGTCTTGCCATTTGTAGCTGCGAGCAACGCCGGCTCATAATTCACTGCCATGAAGTCGATTGATGCTGCAACGCCGAGCAGAAGCAGGATCGGATAGGCGGCAATAAATTCCTCGCCAGACATGGCCCATAGCATCGGCTTACCGAATAGAGCGACAATGATGATAAGAGCTGTAGCTGCAATCAAGGCCAATCGATTGGTTTTGGCGAGCAGGCTTCGCAATGCTTCCATGCCTCCGCTGGCGCGTGCGTGGTTCATCTCGGCATAGGCTGAACGAGCGAGCAGTGTAGCGATCTTGGATAGGGCTTGTGCGAGCTGGTGTGCCAGCCTGTATAATCCAGCCGCTGCCGGGCTTACGAAGCTTCCCAGTGCTAGCACTGGCACTTGTTTGATCGCATTGGTCAAAGTGCTGCCAATGTTCAGCACGATAAGAAAATAGGGCAGTTCCGGTTCTTGGCGATAAATGGCAGCAATACCGCGATTATGCGAAAGGCGCAGGGCCTGGCTGTCTGTCATATAGGCAAAGAGCCAGAAAGAAATCGCAGCAACCATTTCAGATGCGGCCCAGACAAGCAAAAACGCAGCTACGCTTGCATGGGTGAAAAGCAGAATGAGCGCGCCGATCATGCGCGTAATCGGCACCATAGTTTCCGCATATGCGCTGAGATCGAAGCGATTATGGAGGCGGAGCAGGCCCATAGGCGTCGATCTGGTTGCCAACAGCAATATGCAACAATAGATCAGCCCTGTGTCGGCAATCTGCGTACTCCAACCAAAAAAGCCTGCGCCATAAGTGAATATCGCCCAGCTTATCGCGCAGCCGATTAATGCGGTAACTATGTCGAACAGGCGACACAAAGCGATGAGGCGGCCGAGCGATTCTTTGTTTCCGGCTTGCAGATAATGTGCGCCAAAACGCAAAATGGCCCGCCAGCAATCGAATTGCATGAAGTTGGCAACAAGCGCACCAATGCTGAGCACTAAAGCGAAGCGACCGAAGTCACTAACGCCCAAGCTGCGTGTGGCTATGCCTATGTAGACGAGGCTCAGCACAGCGCCGACGCCTTTGCTGGAGCCCAACCACATCATATTGCGCACAATCCGCGCTAGCGGGTTGTCAGAATCAATCCATTGACGTGCGCGAGAGAGGAGGACGGCGGGCATGATGCTCTTGTTACCATGAAATACGCCCGTGCTGGTGCCTCAAAAGTGCTCATTATGCAAAACATGATTTACAGAGCGAGCAGCGGCCTTATTAGGAGCGCATGACAGATACTCCATCAGGTGCCATTAAAAAGGCCATTATATTGAGCGCAGGGCAAGGCTCTCGTTTGCTGCCGCTGACTGCCGAAATGCCCAAATGTATGATTGATTGCTCCGGTCGAACGCTGATCGAGTGGCAAATCCGCTCTCTTGTCGCCAATGGTGTAACGGAAATCCACGTGGTCACGGGCTTTATGACCGAGGTAGTCGAGCGTGAACTGGAGCGATTGGCGCAACCGGGGCTGACGCTGACTGTGCATTTCAATCCCTTTTATAAGGTGGCGGACAATCTGGGTAGTTGCTGGATTGTGCGTGAGGCTATGGAGGGGGATTTCCTGATCCTCAATGGCGATACATTGGTGTCGCAAGCCCTGGTTGCCAAGGTGCAGCAGGGTGGCGGCTATCCTATTTGCGTTACGGTGGATGTTAAAGACAGCTATGACAGCGACGACATGAAGGTCGAGCGCGCCGATGGCGGCAAGAGCGAACGTCTTGTGCATATTGGCAAGACGCTTTCGGCGCAGCAGACCAATTCAGAGTCTATCGGCTGTCTGGCATTCCGTGGCGAAGGACCGAAGCTGTTTCGTGATACGGTTGAGGCGGCAATGCGCACACCGGCAGGCGTTGAGAACTGGTATCTCAAGGTAATCGATCAGATCGCACAGACAGGCAAGGTAGGCACGGTTTCCATTGAAGGTGAAGAGTGGGGCGAGGTTGATTTTCTCAACGATGTCGAGGTGGCGGAGCGGCTGACAGCGGGGTGGGAGTAGGGCGGTTCAGGCCGTTTTTGCCCACAGGCCAGTCAACCAACCCTGCAACTTTGTTTTGTGTTCATCAGAAAGGGCGATTGCAGACTTTAGGTCGGGTGGTCCTGGCCAGCCTGCATCGCTGAGGATTAGTTCATCATGCTCGCGCGCACCTTCATAGCGCGGCAGAACGTGGAAATGGACCTGCGGGTCAACCATCATCAGCATCAGCCAGTTCATACGCTCATACCTTACCGCTTTGGCGAGCATTGCTTCAACGCGCTGCGTTACTGTTGCGAGGTCAGCATGATAGCGCGGATCTAGCGCGCCAAAAGCGGTAGCATCGGATTTTGCAGCAACAACCAGAGAGCCAAGTGTGACTTGCGCCGGACGCAGTAGCACGACCCAATGGTCGGTTTCTCCAACCAATGTCGCAGGATAGCCGAATTTCTCGATGGTCGGGTTCATGCCCCTTCCTCCAGCCAGCTCGTGATGGTCTCGCCACAGGCTTTGGCGACCAGCATCTGCGTTAGTTGTACGGCGTGAACAACGAGCGACAATATTGTCCACCATGCCACGGCAATAAGGCCAATATCGGGGCGGCCCGCAATAAGGCTGATGACCAATATCGCCATATTGGGGTTGCGGCGCGCGGTGATGAGGCGAAACCAGCTATCGAAGGGGCGCCATATATGAACATGCATGCCATCGTTCATACGCATGAACGCACCTTCGATCAGGCGCTGTACAACATAGCCGATCACTATAGCTGCCATGACGAATATGAAGGTCGAAGTGGGCAGGGCCAAGCCCACAGCACCAAGGCCTACACCCCATGCATACCACCAGAAAGGCGGGTGGACGAGATCGATGCCGTGGTCGAATATATTGCCCCACCAGCTCGATGTGATAGTGCAGCGCGCGAGCTTGCCGTCTACGGTGTCGAGTACCATGAAGATGAAGCCACTGGCGACTCCGGCCCAGAAATGTCCCTGATAGAATAATATAGTGGCGTATATACACAGGATCGCGCCAATGGCTGTTACCATATTAGGCGTCATTTTAAGCGCAGCGGCGAGGCGGGTCATATGGAAGGCCAGCTCCGGCCACAGATATTTGGTGAGCAGGTCCGTCACGCCTTTATAGGCGCCGAAATAGCTGGCACGCTCGATCTGGTATCGGCTTTGCGGTGTCAGGCGCGCGGCGAAAGGTGTTTCCTTCTTGCGAAGCTGCTCATTGTAAAAACTGGGGTTGGTGGCGAGATCGATGGTCTGACCCGGTGTGTCGCCCGCCCACTGTCCCAACACCATATCATCGCCATTGGCAAAGCATGTGCCGGGCATTTTAAGCGCGAGGCGAAGCAATAGCGGGTCAAAAGCATAATCAAGGTTGATATGCAGCATGTGTTCGTCGGCAATGGGACGTTTAGCGCTTTCCTGCGCCACTAAACGGCGAACACGCTCGGCTGAGGTCATGCCCCAGATATGAGCGTCGCCATTGCCTGTCAGGCTGAGCTGTGTGTGTGTCACGCAAATTCCGTATTTTATGAATGATTGAGCGCTTCGATGTGAAATCGATGTCTCTCATATCAGAGGTTGTGATGGTGTCAAAAGGCTGCTGCAGATTGTGATATCCATAGCCCTTATTGACACATCAACATCATGCGTGCTTGATCGTTTTCGTATTTTGATATGGTAAGGCACAGAGGGGCAGGCTGGAACGATGTTGGTGGCGCGATCATGTTGATGAAGCAGGCGGTCCGCCCTCTAAATACTGGGCCTCAACCCTTGTTTGAAGTATCACAGCACTAATTGTGCAGAGTTTCATGGTTGAAGAAAACTGCTCTTTATAAGCGCCAAAGCACATTCATTTTGGAGGGCGGACTGCCCGCCAAGAGCGTTGCGTCACCTTCTTGAGGAACGAGTAAACGCTGTTCCCCCCGGGGGAGAAATTTCATGGGCCACATATTATTTCCGCGATGAAGCACTTGCGGCTGCGCTGATGGCTGCAAGTGACCGAGGTGTGAGAGTCACGCTTCATATAGACGGGCACCCCCGCACACCGCAGGTGAATGAGGCTGTACTGAAAAGATTGCAAGGCCATGGGTTGCATGGAGGTTTGCATATCCACGCTCCGGCCTTGCCCGCGTTGTCGTCGGTACATTCGCATCTGCATAGCAAGATATATTATTTTTCTGATCCTGAGCCTGTTGTGCTTGCCGGTTCGTTCAACCCCTCGGGCAATGACCCGGAGCAGCCGGATATTATCGCTAAGATTGGCGATCAGGACCGTGGGCATAATATGCTGGTCGAGCTGGATGACCCTGTTATGGTTCATGCATTGAAGGAGCATGTGCATGATATGGGCAGATCATGGGCACGATTTCTGCCTTCACAAAACAGCGTTGTTTCATCCGCTCAGGCGCAGGCTTGGTTTTACCCGCGGTTGCGTCCGGCAGTGGTCGACCTGCATCTCGGCGCTTTGGGAGCGGGAGCGAGTATTTATGGCGCAATTTCTCATTTGAAATCTGGTGTTTTTGTCAAGCGCCTGTTTGACGCTGCACAAAAAGGCATAGCTGTGCATTTGCTGGTTCATGACACAGAGCGCCGGGTCCCTCAGATGACAGTGGATACTTTATCTGACGCAGGCATTGCTATTACTCGCTACAGGCATCCCGAAGGGCTGCCGCTCCATGCAAAGTTTGTTCTCATAGATGAAGGAGACCTGAAAACTGCATATTTTGGCAGTTTCAACTATAATCCGCGGTCGCGTTTTCTGAACCGGGAGATATTGCTGGCAAGCCAGAGCCCCTTCTTATTCGATAGCTTGTTGGAGCGATTTCACCTCATCAAAGAGGAGGCGGAAACATTCAGGAGGTGAATAAAATGGCAAGAAAGGCTTTGCCTTTGCGCTATGTTTGGCTATCGGAATTCTGACTAAACGGGGAAATAATCGAGCATGGCAACTTTCACGCTTCCGAAGAACAGCAAGATCACCGGCAAGGGCAAGGTGCACAAGGCTGAGGGTGCAACCAACGTCAAGGCCTTCAAGGTCTATCGTTATGATCCTGATTCGGGCGAGAATCCCCGCTATGATACATTCGAGATTGATCTCGACAATTGCGGGCCGATGGTGCTCGATGCACTGATCAAGATGAAAAATGAGCAGGACCCCTCGCTCACTTTCCGCCGCTCCTGCCGCGAGGGCATTTGCGGTTCATGCTCGATGAACATGAATGGCAAGAACGGCCTTGCCTGCACCACCGCGATTGAAGATTGCAAAGGCGAAGTGCGTATCACCCCGCTGCCGCATATGGATGTGGTCAAGGACTTGGTGCCGGACTTCACGCATTTTTATGCGCAATATAGCTCGATCCAGCCTTGGCTGAAGACAGTTTCGACTACGCCTTCGGGTAAGGAGCGCCTCCAGTCACCCGAAGAGCGCGAGAAGCTCGATGGTTTGTATGAGTGCATATTATGCGCCTGCTGCTCAACCAGTTGCCCAAGCTACTGGTGGAACAGTGATAAGTTTCTTGGCCCGGCGATCCTGCTTCAGGCCTATCGCTGGCTGGCGGATAGCCGCGACGAGTTTACCGGCGAGCGCCTCGATGAGCTGGAAGATCCGTTCCGCCTCTATCGCTGCCACACCATCATGAACTGCGCGAATGTTTGCCCCAAGGGTCTGTCGCCTGCCAAGGCGATTGCCGAGACCAAGAAGATGATGGTCGAGCGCCAGCTCTGAGGTGATCAAGCACGAAGACATGCCGCAGGGAAGAGCGGAATGGCAGCTATGGGATTGTAAGGGGAGCGGACAATGGCCGGAAAAATGGCCAGCTGTTCGCTTCATCCAGCCTAAAGACGATTACATCCGTTTTGAGATAATGCCCCCTGCAGATGCGGGTAATATGCTCGGGGGTTTACACGGTGGATTTCTTGCTTCCTATGCGGAGCATGTTCTGGGCATATTTGTTGTGCCTTTTGATTTACCTGTCCAGACTGTTACCGTCTCGCTTAATTTTGATTATCCTTCAGGTGGACGAGTGGATGTTCTGCTGGAAGGGGAGGCTGAGTTGATTCGTGAAACTGGCCGGATGCAGTTTATCCGCCTGACACTTAGCCAAGAAGGGCAGCCTGTGCTTGTTGGTAATGGCGTATTGCGCAAAGTGCCTCGTCCATGACGGGTTTGCGATCCCGCTATGATGCTTTGGTGCAAAGCGGCGAATTACGCGCTGACCCGGATCAGGCCGCAGCGGCTGATCGACTGACACACTTGCAACAGGAGCTGGAGGCCATCCCGCCACGTGGTTCGACCCTGTGGAAATTGTTGCGGAGGCTGCCGGAGCCGCCACGCGGGCTTTATTTCTGGGGTGGTGTTGGCCGCGGGAAGTCCATGCTGATGGACCTGTTCTATGAAAGTGTTCAGATTAAGCGAAAGCGCCGTGCGCATTTCCATGAGTTTATGCTGGATGTTCATGCGCGCCTTGCCGAGGCACGCAAATCTGAAAGCGGCGACCCCATTCCACCGGTTGTGGCCGAACTGGCTGAAGATGCCCGGTTGCTGTGCTTTGACGAGATGGTCGTCAACAACATGGCCGATGCGGCGATAATGTCGCGCTTGTTCACCGGGCTATTGGATGCACGCGTGACGATTGTGACGACATCCAATCGTGTGCCGGATGATCTGTATAAGGATGGCCTTAATCGACAGCTGTTTCTTCCCTTTATTGACCTTATCAAGCAGCAGCTCGATGTTATGACTTTAAATGGCCCTACCGATTATCGCCGGGACCGGCTGGGTAATGCCAGGCTCTGGCATGTGCCCAATGGCGAAGAGGCGACAAAGGCGCTTTCACAGGCATTCTTTCGGCTGACCGATTACCCGCCCGAAGATCGCGCACATGTGCCTAGCGAAGAACTGGTGGTGCAAGGGAGTCGCACGATGCATGTTCCCAAAGCGCTTAAGGGCGTCGCTGTTTTTTCGTTCAAGCGTTTATGTGCTGAGGCGAGGGGGGCTAGCGATTATCTCGCTATTGCACGACATTATCATAGCGTCATTATTGTTGGCATTCCGGTGCTTGGCCCGGAAAACCGCAATGAGGCGGCGCGTTTTGTCACATTAATCGATGCATTGTACGAATATAAGGTCAAATTGCTGGCGAGTGCAGACGCGTCTGCGGAGCAGCTTTACCCGAAGGGGGATGGTGCATTTGAATTTGAAAGAACCGTATCGCGGTTATTGGAAATGCAATCTGACGCATACCTCTCCAAAGGGCATGGCGAGGAATAATAGCTTGTATTTTGCGGCTATTATTGCAATTAGTTCGCAGTATCAAAGATAAGTGATGAATCCCATCATTGTGGTGTTGAATCCTTAATAAAATCGGCTTAAGCGGGCACAGTTCATTTTGCCGGCCTGGTTCTTATCTGGTCGGCCTCTAAGGAGTTGACTGGAATGGCTCGTAAGAAAATTGCCCTTATCGGCGCTGGTAATATTGGTGGTACACTCGCGCATCTCGCAGCTTTGAAAGGGCTGGGCGATGTTGTTCTCTTTGATATCGCTGAAGGTATCCCTCAGGGTAAGGCACTTGACCTGTCGCAATGTAGCCCGGTCGAGGGTTTTGACGCCAAAATCACTGGCACCAATGATTATGCCGACATCGCAGGCGCAGATGTCATCATCGTTACGGCTGGTGTTGCTCGCAAGCCCGGCATGAGCCGTGATGATCTGCTGGGCATCAACCTTAAGGTCATGAAGTCTGTTGGTGAGGGCATTAAGAACAATGCTCCTGACGCTTTTGTGATCTGCATTACCAACCCGCTCGACGCGATGGTATGGGCGTTGCGCGAATTTTCTGGCCTGCCGCACAACAAGGTCGTTGGTATGGCGGGTGTGCTCGACAGCTCACGCTTCAGCCACTTCCTTGCGGACGAGTTTAATGTTTCGGTTCAGGAAGTTACGTCATTCGTTCTCGGCGGTCATGGCGATACGATGGTTCCGGTTGTTGAATATTCGACCGTTGCAGGCATCCCGATCCCTGATCTGATCGCTATGGGCCGCTCCACCAAGGAGCGCATTGACGCGATCGTTCAGCGTACCCGTAGTGGTGGTGGCGAGATTGTCGGCCTGCTCAAGACAGGCTCTGCTTTTTATGCGCCAGCCACCAGTGGCATTGCGATGGCCGAAGCCTATCTTGGCGACAAAAAGCGCGTGCTGCCCTGTGCCGCTTATGTTGAAGGCAAATATGGCGTTGACGGCCTCTATGTTGGCGTACCTGTCATCATCGGTGCTGGCGGCGTTGAAGAAGTTATTGAAATTAATCTTGGCGATGAGGCGAAGGCAAATCTTCAGGTGTCGGTAGACGCTGTGAAGGAATTGCTGGTTGCTTGTAAGGGTATTGACCCCACGCTGGCTTAATCCGCTCTGCACTCCCTCCCCAGGAATAGTGTGCAGCCGGCGGAGGGATATTCACTAATGCCACACCACCTGAAAACGGGGTAAAGCATGTCTATCCTAATCGACAAGAATACCAAGGTCATCACGCAAGGGATGACCGGTGCTACCGGTACTTTCCATACCGAGCAGGCGCTCGCTTATGGCACGCAAATGGTAGCAGGCGTTACGCCGGGCAAAGGCGGCACAACGCATATCGGTTTGCCGAACTTTAACACGGTTGCCGAAGCGAAGCATGCGACGGGCGCTGATGCGAGCGTTGTTTATGTGCCGCCACCATTTGCTGCCGACTCAATTCTCGAAGCAATAGATGCGGAAATTCCGCTCATCGTCTGCATCACTGAAGGCATTCCGGTGCTGGACATGGTGCGTGTTAAACGTGCGCTTTCTGGCTCCAAGTCGCGCCTCATAGGCCCGAACTGTCCTGGTGTGTTGACACCGGATGAGTGCAAAATTGGCATCATGCCCGGCAATATCTTCAAAAAGGGTAGTGTCGGCGTGGTTTCGCGCTCAGGTACGCTGACCTATGAAGCTGTATTCCAGACGTCGAACGCTGGCCTTGGCCAGACTACGGCTGTCGGCATTGGTGGTGACCCGGTCAATGGCACCAACTTTATCGATGTGCTCGAGCTGTTCCTTGCTGATGATGCGACCGAAAGCATCATCATGATCGGTGAAATTGGTGGTGATGCTGAAGAGCAGGCCGCACAGTTCCTGATCGACGAAGCCAAAAAGGGCCGTAAAAAGCCGATGGCTGGTTTCATTGCAGGGCGCACGGCGCCTCCGGGACGCCGCATGGGTCATGCCGGTGCGATTGTTTCTGGTGGCAAGGGTGATGCTGAAAGCAAAATCGCTGCCATGGAGGCTGCTGGCATCAAGGTAGCCGCCAGCCCGTCAGAACTTGGAACCACATTGTTGGAAGTTCTTAACGGTTAACCATCTATACTGTTTCTTTCGGCACGCTGCACCGTGTCGTGAGAGACCCCGTCCGCCGACTGCATGCGGAACAATAGGACGAAGGATAGTATCATGGGCTATGAAGGCCAGGATTTCGAAGGCGTATCTGGCGAAGTTGAGCAAGGACCAAGCTGGGAAAAACCCAACTGGCCGCTTGATGCAACCGATGATCTGACATCGGCGCTTGATCCTACACAGATGGAAGTCGCTATCAAGAAAGCGGCGAAATCCTCTGGTGCGATGCTGAGTGAAAGCGAAGTTGCGCAGGCCGCTGGCGACAGCATCCGCGCCATGATGCTTATCCGCACCTATCGTGTACGCGGGCATCTGGGCGCTAACCTTGACCCGCTGGGCCTTTCCAAAATGGAAATTCCCGCCGATCTGACCCCTGAGTATCACGGATTTACCGGCGAAGCGCTGAACCGTAAAATTTATCTCGGCGGCACATTGGGCCTTGAATATGCAACCATAAGCGAGCTGGTTGATATTCTGCGCGCTAATTATTGTGGCAATGTCGGCCTCGAATATATGCATATCGCGGATGTAGAGGAGCGCCGCTTCCTGCAGGAGCGTATGGAAGGTGCTGACAAGGAAATCGAATTTACGCCTGAGGGCAAAAAGGCGATCCTCTCCAAAGTGATCCATGCCGAGCAATATGAGAAGTTTCTCGGCAAGAAATATGTAGGCACCAAGCGTTTCGGCCTCGATGGTGGCGAGTCGATGATCCCGGCGCTTGAGGCGATTATCAAGCATGGCGGCGCTGCGGGTGTACGCGAAATCGTCTATGGCATGGCGCACCGTGGGCGCCTTAATATCCTTGCGAATGTGATGGCCAAGGGCTTTCGCGTTATCTTTCATGAATTTTCAGGCGGCACAGCCAATCCGGAAGATGTAGGCGGTTCAGGCGATGTGAAATATCATCTCGGTACCAGCACCGATCGCGAATTCGATGGCATTAAAGTGCATATGAGCCTTGTGCCCAACCCGTCGCATCTGGAAACCGTTGATCCGGTAGTATTGGGCAAAGTGCGTGCGCAGCAGGTTTTCCGTGATGATTTGGATAAGCATGAGCAGGTTTTGCCGGTGCTGATCCACGGGGATGCGGCCTTTGCGGGTCAGGGCATTGTCTGGGAATGCTTCGGTTTTTCGGGCGTAAGAGGGTATAATACCGGCGGCTGTATTCACTTCGTTATCAATAATCAGATCGGCTTTACCACCAGCCCCCAATTTTCACGTGGTTCGCCCTATCCGAGCGATGTCGCCAAGGGCGTGCAGGCTCCGATATTGCACGTGAATGGCGATGATCCGGAAGCGGTGACGTTCGCGTGCAAGCTGGCGATTGATTATCGTCAGACGTTCCGTCGCGATATCGTGATCGACATGTGGTGCTATCGCCGCTTTGGCCATAATGAAGGCGATGAGCCGAGCTTTACCCAGCCGCTCATGTACAAAGCGATCCGCAAGCACCCGCCAGTGAGCGCGGTCTATGCTGCTCGCTTGCAAGAGCAGGGCGCTATTGATGAGGGTTTTGCCGCTCAGGTGACCAAAGAGTTTACGGACCATCTGGAAGAAGAATTTCAGGCGGCAAAAACCTATAAGTCTAATCAGGCGGACTGGTTCGCTGGTCGCTGGTCGGGCCTGCATCAGCCTGCAGACATTGAAACAGCGCGTAAAAATGTTGAAACAGCGATTGAGAAAAAGCTGTTTGATAGCCTTGGGCGTACGCTGACGACTGTGCCTGAAGGGCATAATATTCATAAGACATTGCGCCGGGTTGTCGATGCAAAGTCAGCCATGTTCGAAACAGGCGAGGGACTTGACTGGGCGACAGGCGAGGCGCTGGCTTTCGGTAGCTTGTTGTCCGAAGGCTATGGCGTGCGCCTGTCCGGGCAGGACAGTGGGCGCGGTACATTCAGCCATCGCCATAGTGTCTGGCTCGATCAGGATACAGAAGAGCGTTACATCCCGCTTGCGACTGTTCCACATGGTCAGTTTGAAGTGCTCGATAGCCCGCTTTCCGAATATGGCGTGCTGGGCTTCGAATATGGCTATGCGATGGCCGACCCTAAATCTCTGGTGATCTGGGAAGCGCAATTTGGTGATTTCGCCAACGGCGCGCAGATCATGATCGACCAGTATATTGCATCCTCTGAATCCAAGTGGCTGCGTGCCAACGGTCTAGTGCTGTTGCTGCCTCATGGTTATGAAGGGCAGGGGCCAGAGCATAGTTCTGCGCGTCTTGAGCGCTTCCTGCAGCTCTGCGCGGAGGGCAATATTCAGGTCGCCAACTGCACGACACCGGCCAATTATTTCCATATCCTGCGGCGTCAGATGCTGCGGCCCTTCCGTAAACCGCTCATCATCATGGCCCCAAAATCGCTGCTGCGCCACAAGGCTGCTGTCAGCAAGGCCGAAGACTTCATGGGCGCGCATCACTTCATGCGTATCCTTTCGGATACCAACCCTGCAGCGGATAAAGACACAAAACGTCTAGTGCTTTGCTCAGGCAAGGTCGCTTATGACCTGATTGAAGCGCGCGATGCAGCGGGTGACAAGAATACGCAGATTGTCCGCATTGAGCAGCTTTATCCGTTTCCGACCGAAGCTCTGGCCATCCGCCTCAAGCGCATGACCAACCTTGAAGAGGTTATCTGGTGTCAGGAAGAACCGCGCAACAACGGTGCTTACTTCTTCGTTGAACCTTATATCGAGGAAGCATTGAAGCGGGCGGACAAGGCGCCGATGCGCGCACGCTATGCAGGCCGCAAAGCCGCTGCATCGCCGGCCACCGGCCTCGCCAAGCGCCACCTTGCTGAGCAAGGCGCGCTCATCGCTGATGCGCTGGGCCATAATATTCGTACAGAAATTAAACGTCAGCAGAAAGGCTGATCCATCATGGCAACTGAAGTCAAAGTCCCCGTATTGGGCGAATCCGTTTCTGAAGCGACTGTTGGCGCATGGCTGAAGCAGCCAGGTGAAGCAGTGGCAGTTGATGAACCCATTGCCAGCCTTGAGACTGATAAGGTGGCGGTTGATGTGCCGTCTCCTGTAGCAGGTGTATTGAGCCAGCACCTCGTGGCTGAAGGTGATACGGTCAATGTCGATGCCTTGATCGCGATCATTGATGAAGGTGCTGCTGCGCCAGCAAAGCCAGCGGCAGCGGCTCCTGCAAAAGCGGCCTCTGCACCTGCACCGGCCTCAGCGCCTGATGCTGCAGCAGCGTCGGAAGTCACGCTTTCACCAGCGGTACGGCGCCTTGTGCTCGAGCATGGACTGGATCCATCACAGATCAAGGGTACGGGCCGTAATGGCCGCCTGACCAAGGATGATGTGTTGGCAGCGGTGAAAGCTGGCACGGCAAAAGCCGCCGATGCTGGTGGTGCAGCTCCTGTAGCGGCTGTGGCAAGTGGCCCGTCTCGTGCTCAGGAACGTGTTAAGATGACCCGCTTGCGCCAGACCGTCGCCAAGCGCCTCAAGGAAGCACAGGACACGGCTGCGCTGCTCACCACATTCAACGATGTGGATATGAGCGCGGTCATCGAAGCGCGTGCGAAATATAAAGACCTGTTCGAGAAGAAACATGGTGTTCGCCTTGGCTTTATGGGATTTTTTGCCAAGGCCGTATGTATGGCGCTTAAGGACGTGCCTGCTGTCAATGCACAGATCGAAGGCGATGAGATCGTCTATAATGATTTTGCCGACATCTCCGTTGCTGTCAGCGCGCCCAATGGTCTGGTCGTGCCGGTTATTCGCAATGCTGAAGAGATGAGCGTCGCCACGATTGAAAAGACAATCGGTGATTTTGGTAAGCGTGCGAAAGAAGGTGCGCTGACGATGGAAGACATGAAAGGCGGTACTTTCACCATCTCCAACGGTGGTGTGTTCGGTTCACTGATGTCGACACCTATCATCAACCCGCCGCAGTCTGCTGTGCTTGGGCTTCACCGCATTGAAGATCGCCCGGTTGTGGTCAATGGTGAGATAGTTGTGCGTCCGATGATGTATCTGGCATTGAGCTATGATCATCGCCTGATTGATGGCCGCGAGGCAGTGACCTTCCTTGTCGCAGTGAAGAACGCGATTGAAGACCCGACACGCCTGTTGATTGACCTGTAATATATTCGTCGCTGGAGACTGATATGTCTGAATATGATTATGATGTTCTGGTGATTGGCGCAGGTCCGGGCGGATATGTCGCTGCCATTCGTGCGGCGCAATTAGGCCTGAAGACTGCTTGTGCCGAAAGCCGTGAAACTTTGGGCGGTACTTGCCTCAATGTTGGCTGTATTCCTTCCAAAGCTATGCTTCATGCCTCTGAGAAATATGAGGAAGTGCATAGCGGTCTGCTCGCCAAATATGGTGTGAAGGTTAGCGGTTCTTCGCTCGACCTTAAGGCGATGATGGCTGAAAAGGAAAAAGTTGTCACAGGCTTGACCGGCGGCATCGAATATCTCTTCAAGAAGAATAAGGTCGATTGGCTGAAAGGCCTTGCCAGCTTCAAGGATGCACATAGCGTCGAAGTGTCTGGTAAGACGGTCACTGCAAAAAATATCGTTATTGCGACAGGGTCATCAGTGACGCCGCTTCCCGGTGTTGAGATTGACAATAGCAAAGGCGTTATAGTCGATTCTACAGGCGCGCTCGAACTGGCGAAGGTTCCGGGCCATATGGTTGTGATCGGTGGCGGCGTGATTGGCCTTGAACTGGGCAGCGTATGGCGCCGCCTTGGCGCAAAGGTTACTGTGGTGGAATATCTCGATCAGCTATTGCCGGGCATGGATGACGATGTCCGCAAGGAATCTGCCAAGATTTTCAAGAAGCAGGGCTTTGATATTAAGACCGGTACGAAGGTGACTGGTGTTGCTGTGAAAGGCAAGAAGGCCACTGTCTCTGTGGAGCCTGCCAAGGGTGGAGATGGTGAAACGATTGAAGCCGACGTTGTGCTTGTCTCGATTGGCCGCAAACCCAATACGGACGGGCTGGGGCTGGACGCAATCGGCCTGGCTACCAACGAGCGTGGTCAGATTGAAATCGATCATGATTTTGGCACAAAAGTTCCCGGCGTCTGGGCGATCGGCGATGTCGTGCCTGGTCCTATGCTCGCGCATAAGGCTGAAGATGAGGGCGTTGCTGTCGCTGAGAATATCGCGGGCCAGACTGGCATTGTGAATCATGATGTCATTCCCGGTGTTGTGTATACGCATCCTGAAATCGCCAGCGTTGGCCTTACAGAAGCGGAAGCCAAGGAGCGGGGCAAAGTAAAGGTCGGTAAATTCCCGATGATGGCGAATAGCCGGGCAAAGGCGAATGACGATACGGATGGCTTCGTGAAGGTTATCGCTGACGCTGATACCGATCGTGTGCTCGGCGTTCATATTATTGCGTCGGTTGCTGGTACGATGATCGCACAGGCAGCACAGGCTATGGAATTTGGTGCTTCATCGGAAGATATTGCCTATACTTGTCATGCACATCCGACTCATAGCGAGGCTATGAAGGAGGCGGCAATGGCTGTACAGGGCAAGCCGATTCATATGTAAGCAGGGGCCTTTCCCCCTGCCGTGATCCATTGGCAAGGGGGCAAGACAATGGCTATTCAACCTGACAAACCTTCAGCAGGTGAGTTGGATGGGGGAAAAACAACCCTAAAACCCAAGCATGATCCCAGGCCTAAAAAAACATGGATCATGCGTTTCGGCAAATGGATTCAGCCTAAGATCAATCGCTTGATTGCACGCAGCTCGCATGTACCCGATATCCCCGTTTTTGAAGCCAGCCAGTTCGCATGGACAAAGATGCTGGAGGATAATTGGGAGGTTATCAGGGGCGAAGCGGCCACTGTGTTGGAAGATTTGGAGAGCGTGCCACCGCTTGCAACCATTTCGCCTGATCATCGCCGTATAGCGCCTGCTGGCCGCTGGCGCTCTTTCTTTCTCTATGGTTACCGCTACCGTGATGAGACCAATTGCCGTTTGTGTCCGCGCACGGCAGAACTTGTCTCACAAGTTCCGGGGCTGAATTCCGCTTTTTTTTCGATATTAGTGCCGGGCACACATTTGCCAGCGCATACAGGCGTTTCCAAGGCATTCATTACATGTCACCTGGGTCTGCAAGTACCGCGTGAGAGCGAAAAATGCAGGATGCGTGTTGTTGATCAATGGCTGGAGTGGGAAGAAGGCAAATGTCTGGTTTTTGACGATGTGTTCAACCATGAGGTGCGCAACGATAGTGATGAAACCCGCATTGTACTGCTCGTTCAATTCAAGCGGCCTGTAGGTCTGGTCGGAGCGATTGTAGGAGGCGTGTTTCTGGAAGGTGTGCGCCGCTCACGGTTCGTGCAGGATGCCCGTCATGGCATAGACCGCTGGCGGCAGAAGCTGGCTCTGGCTGACCGGAACGCCAACTGACAAGGCCCAAGGGCCCAATTGGTCATGTTTATTGTGTGAGGAACAGCGAAAGCAGATGTGCGACGATACCGCTCTTTTGCTCCAGTTGTTTTGGCACAGGAATATAGGCGCGACATTCAAGGCAACTGGCCTGAACCGAGCCGCTCGATACCAGCATTTGTGCATCGGCTAGCGCGCGCGCGAGCAAGGCTTCCTGCCGATAAGCTTGTCGGGAGAGAAGGTCTGTGTGGCTGGCTTGCGCAGGTGCTGTAGCTAGCCATTGCGTGATAAATTGCTCAAAAGGGTCTGGCTTTGCTTCGATATAATAAGGCTTGGCTGTTTTTGGATCGCGTTTGGCGAGCCGCGCGGCTTCGGCAATGGCATCGTCCAGCCCGCCAAATTGATCGATCAGGCCCAGTTGGTGCGCACTGCCACCGGCCCAGACACGGCCCTGAGCAATCTCATTAACTTTGTCAGGCTCCATGTTTCGCGCTTTACCGACATAGCCCAGAAAACGGCTGTATATATCTTCGACGCCCAATTGGGTTAGCCGGTCGAACTCTGGCCCGAAGCCTTTGGCGAAATCCGGTTCGCCTGAGAGTGGTGTTGTTTTTACGCCATCTGCGGAAACACCAAGCTTTGCCAGAGTGCCTTCGAAGCTGGGAATAACCCCGAATACACCTATAGACCCTGTGATAGTGGATGGCTCTGCGAAGACATGATCTGAAGGGGTTGAAACCCAATATCCACCACTGGCAGCCACATTGCCCATAGAGGTGACGACGGGCAGCCCCTTGGCTTTGGCAGCTAATATGGCCCGGCGAATATGTTCAGAAGCGAGTACGGAGCCACCGGGGGAGTCTATTCGCAGCACAAGCGCCTTGAGTTTCTTGTCATCGAGCGCTTCTTCAAGCTGGTTAGCGATAGTCGTGCCGCCAGCAACGCCCGGGCCGGCTTTGCCATCGATGATTTCACCGGCAATAGTGAGTACGCCGATCTCGCCATCATTGGCGGGCCTGTTCGCGCGGATATAATCGCCATAGCCAATGGCTGCGAAACCGTCTTTACCATCTTCGCTCTCGCCAGCAATCTCAGCAACACGTTCGTCGAACATATCTGGTGTGCCCACCTTATCGACAAGCTTGGCAGCCAGTGCCGCAGTGGAGAAGTTGCCCTTGGCAGCTTCGACCACTTCCACCGGATTGCTGCTATAGCTTTGGATGGCAGCATTGGGACGCGCTTGCTTCACCTCAGCCTGCCAATTTTGCCACAGGCCATCAGCAAGTATGCGGCTGTTTTCTTTTGCAGCCTCAGACTGACCCGTGAGCATAAATGGCTCTACCGCACTCTTATAAGTGCCAACGCGATAGATATTGGCGGTAATACCCAGCTTGTCGATCAAACCTTTATAATAGAGCCGCGAACCGCCTAGTCCTGTAAGAGCGACGCCACCAAGCGGATCGAGCCAGATCTCGCTGGCATGCGCTGCGAGTTGATAGCCATCGTCTTCGTAGAATGTTGCATAGGTCAGTACGGGTTTCTTGGCGGCACGCACTGCGTCGATCGCTTCGCCAATGCGGGAGAGAGCGACTTGCCCGCCGCCCATGAATCCACCAAGATCGAGCACCACGGCTTTGACATTGTCATCGGTACGCGCTGCCTCCAGCACCATCACTATGTCACGCAACCTATATTCATGAATAGATGTCTGGTTTGTGAGAAAGCTTTCTATAGGATCGGTGATCTGCGGCTGCTCGACAACGATGCCATTAAGGCTGATGAGCAATGCGCCCTGGCTGGTTTTAACCGGGCGCTCTCCACCAGCCATGCTCAGTGCGCCATAAAGGCCAGCAAAGAAGATAAGAAGGAAGCATAGGACGAGCAGGTCTTTCACCCCGACGATGAACCGCCATATCGCTTTTAAAAAGGCCACGTCATGCTCCTGATTCAAATCTGTTCTGCAAAGGGCTAAAAGCCTTGGCGGGCTGGCGCAAGCGCTGAAACACCCTATGATAAGGCAGCGGGGGCGAGACATGCACGCAGAGTGCAAAAAATCTTGCTGCTATCCCTTGAACATAGTTTGGCATCTCCCATATCGGCCTCGCTGGCACTCTTGTTTGAAGAGTGCCAATCGAAAATTTTAGGGGAAATGCCGGTCTTCCAGACATTGCATCGCAAGGATGCTCTACTGGTAGATATATAGGTGGTGTTTCCCCGATTGAAAGGGAAAGGCAAGACTATGGGATTTCGTCCTTTGCATGACCGCGTTCTGGTTCGCCGGGTAGAAGCGGAAGAAAAAACAGCGGGTGGCATCATCATCCCTGATAGCGCTAAAGAAAAGCCGCAAGAAGGTGAGATTGTTTCTGTTGGTTCTGGCGTAAAGGCAGAAGACGGCAAGGTTACTCCGCTGGACGTGAAAGCGGGCGACCGCGTATTGTTCCAGAAATGGGGCGGCACCGAGGTGAAGGTCGACGGTGAAGACCTGCTCATCATGAAGGAAAGCGATATTCTCGGTATCGTTGGCTAATCAGCTGACGTTTCAGAGTTTCTCTCACATCACACAAGTTTTCAGAAAGCAGAGGTTATAACCATGGCTGCAAAAGACGTAAAATTTTC
>Ga0316207_10000334_pt1 | contig 83973 bp, 91 predicted proteins | sample 6weekpyrite_MG_FD_204943 | JGI IMG/M metagenome (GOLD analysis project Ga0316207, IMG submission 204943) | Microbial mat bacterial communities from mineral coupon in-situ incubated in ocean water Damariscotta River, Maine, United States -... | ecosystem: Environmental > Aquatic > Marine >...
TTTATAAGTTCAAATGGTGTTGAGGAGATTGCAAAAGCATATAAATTACATTTAGCTTTTGAGATTTTAAAAAATGCCTCTAAGATAAGTTGACAATTAGAGTTGTTTATTTATATAATATAGTAAAATAAATAGGAGCTTTATCATGCATGACTTGTCACAACTTCAAAAACAGCAAGTCGGATTAAGACTTCCTAAATACCTAGTAGATGAAATAGATAGTTTTACAGACGAATATTCTCTAAATAGAAGTGAAATTATCACTGAAGCGATTAAATCATATATTCAAGAGCAAAAAGAGAGAGAGTTTTACAATAGTTTTGACAAATCTTGTAACGAAGTAAAGCTTATGCTAGATGGTAAACTAGAAGAATCAACTTTAGGTACACTGGTTGATAACCTTAATACCAACTCCTGAATTCAGTAAATCTGTAAAAAAGTTATATAAAAAATATAAACAACTTAGCTCAGATTTAAAGACTCTTGAAAAAGAGCTTCTAGCTAACCCAAAAGCTGGAGTTGAACTTAGCAATAATCTATTTAAATTAAGAGTTCAAAACTCATCTATCCCAACTGGTAAAAGTGGTGGGTTTAGAGTTGTTTATTATTTTTTAGATAAGAACAGTAAAATATATTTGATAGATATATATTCTAAAACTGATATTGAAAATGTTAGTGAAACAAAACTAATTGAAATTTTAAAAAACAATGGACTGAGGTAGATAAAATATGGCCGAAATTAAAGCAAAAGAAATATCTCAAAAACAATTTATACGCGCAATAAAAGATTCAAATGAACCTACTAGCAGCATCAGATATGGTTTCATTCTTGGTGCAGGTGCTTCAGTTGATTCAAAAATACCATCTGGTGTTTCACTAGCTAAAAAATGGTATGAAACAATAAAAGAAGATCTTTCAGCAGAAGCGTTAAAGAAGTGGCAAAAAGAACTTACAAGTTTTGATGAAAAAAATTTAGCAGAGTTTTACTCTCAAATTTTTGAAAAAAGATTTGAAGCAAACCATGAAGTTGGTTATCAAGAGCTACAAGGGCTTATGGAAAAGGCTCTGCCAAGCGTTGGATACTCATTTTTAGCTCAAATGCTAATTCGTACAAATAATAAATTTGTAATAACAACAAATTTTGACACCATGACAGAAGATGCTATCTTTGAATTTAAAAGTGCTAAACCTTTAGTTTTAGGACATGAACTACTAAGCCAATACATTAACCCAACTGCTCCAAGCAGACCAACTATAATCAAGATACATAGAGATTTACTTTTAAAACCATACAACACAGAAAATGAACTAAAGAAACTAGATGAGAATTGGCAAGAGGCACTTGAACCAGTCCTAACAGAAAACTCAATGATTGTTTTAGGTTATGGTGGAAATGACAATAGCTTAATGAACTATCTTTCAAGTATTAAAAATAGAAAACCTATATATTGGTGTCATAGAGGAGATAGAAACAAGTTATCTCTCAAAATAAAAAAATTATTAACAGATGAAGACTTTACAATAGAGATAAATGGTTTCGATGAATTTATGTTAAGTCTAAACGATGAAATGGATTTCCCACAGTTTATTGATAAAAAAGATGAAAATAATAGTGAAATTATTAAAAATGCTATTAAACATGTAAAAGTACATATAAAACAACTTGAAGAGTTAGAGAAAACTGTTAAAGATGAAGATGAAAAAGAGGCTATCCATAAACTACTGCCAGACTGGTGGACATTGCAAACTAAAATTAATCTAGAAACAGATGTAGATAAACAAGATGAACTTTACAAAAGTGCCATTAATGAGTTAGAGAATAGTCCTGAACTAACTGAGAACTATGCTAGCTTTTTGTGGAAAATTAAAAAAGAATATGATGAGGCTGAGAAGTATTATAAAAAAGCTTTAGAACTTGATTCTGAAGATGCTTATTTCAATGGAAACTATGCTCTCTTTTTACATGAAAATAAAAAAGAATATGATGAGGCTGAGAAGTATTACAAAAAATCTTTAGAACTTGATCCTGAAAGTGCTAACAGAAATGGAAACTATGCCATCTTTTTAGAAACTATTAAAAAAGATTATAATGAAGCAGAAAAGTATTACAAAAAATCTTTAGAACTTGACCCTGAAAGTGCTAACAAAAATGGAAACTATGCCAGCTTTTTAGAAACTATTAAAAAAGATTATGATGAAGCTGACAAGTATTACAAAAAATCTTTAGAACTTGATTCTGAAGATGCTAATTTCAATGGAAACTATGCCATCTTTTTAGAAACTATTAAAAAAGATTATGATGAAGCCGAAAAGTATTACAAAAAATCTTTAGAACTTGACCCTGAAAGTGCTAACAAAAATGGAAACTATGCTAACTTTTTACAGACTATTAAAAAAGATTATGATGAAGCCGAAAAGTATTACAAAAAATCTTTAGAACTTGACCCTGAAAGTGCTAACAAAAATGGAAACTATGCACAATTTTTACTAATATTAAATCGAAAAAAAGAAGCGATACCATTTATTGAGAAAGCTTTTAACCTCCAAAAAGATGAAAATGAATTAATATCTGAATTATGGTTCTACAGATTAGCACATTTTCCAGAGTTTTTTAATGAAGCACAAGAACAGTTAGACAGATTAATTAAAGCTGGACACCTTCCTACAGGTTGGGACTTTAGCCAAAATATTGAAATAGCAAAAAAAGATGGATTTAAAGAGATTGAATTACTCGAAGATTACGCCAAACGTTTAACAGAAGTCAAACATTAAACCGTTCTATTGTAAAATTCCAATAGTTATTAGAGGATAAATATTAATGAATATAGCAATTATTATGGATGGAAACGGTCGTTGGGCTGAGCAACATGGAATGATGCGTATAAAAGGGCATGAGCGTGGTGCTGAAGTTGTCCGCGAAATTACTACTTGGTGTTCAAACGAGCCATCAATAGACTCTTTAACACTTTATGCGTTTAGCACTGAAAACTGGAAACGTCCAAAACTAGAAGTTGAATTTTTAATGAAGCTTCTAAAGCGCTACCTCAAAAATGAGCTTAATGTTTATCTTGAAAATAATGTTCGCTTTCATGCCATTGGTGACATTACACGTTTTGACAAATCTTTACAAGCTTTAATTTTAGACATGGAAGAAAAAACCGCTCATTGCGATGGACTTATTCAACATTTAGCACTAAATTATGGCTCTCATGATGAGCTAACTAGAGCAGTGAACTCTATAGAGCAAAGACCAGTTACACCAGAACTAATTCAAAGTTCATTAGATATGAAAGAGAACATAGATATTCTTATTCGTACAGGTGGAGATAATAGGCTATCAAATTTCATGCTTTGGCAAGCAGCGTATGCTGAATTTTTCTTCATCCCTACTCTTTGGCCAAACTTTACATCTTTTGAATTAGAAGATATTATTGAAAAATTCCAAAATATAGACAGACGTTTTGGTGGGCTTAATTGATCTGGATTTTCATTTCACTTTTTGGACTTGTAATAGGTTCATTTATGAATGTACTAATAGCTAGGATTCCAAAGGGTGAGAGTGTGATATTTCCAGCTTCACATTGCCCAAAATGTGGTACAAAATTAAAGCCTTGGCATAATATTCCACTTTTATCATATATATTTTTAGGAAGAGAGTGCGCATACTGTAAAGCTCCAATTTCAATTCAGTACCCACTTGTTGAACTATCAAGTGCAATTATTTTTGTGACAATTTTTGCTAAAGTTGGTATGAGTATTGATGCTCTTTTACTTTCACTTGTATTTGTCATACTTCTTGCTCTATCTATAATAGACTTGTACTATAAAGCTGTTCCAGACAGTCTAAACCTTTCAGCTCTTACTCTAGCTATTTTTAGTGGTTCAATAATAGAAAGCTTTGAGTATGCACTTCTTTTTGCTGGAGCATTTACTCTTCTTCGCTTTTATATCTCTTTTATAATACAAAAAGAGGCTATGGGTGAAGGTGATATTATGATTGCTGCCACCATTGGAGCTATTCTTGGTCTGAAACTTTCACTAGTTGCTATTTTTATCTCTGCTTTGCTCTCTTTGCCAATATCAATTTTAGTTCGTTCAAAAACCAAAGAGCTTCCATACATCCCATTTCTATCTTTAGCACTACTTATTGTCTACCTATTTGATGGATATTTTAATACTATTTTAGAGAATCTTTATGGGTAAAGTTCGTCAATATATTTATAAACATTTCTCTTTAATATTTTTCTCTGTATTTATACCTCTATTTTTTATAGCATCTATAATCTTTTTAGTAAAAATTGCAGCTGTCACTGCACTTGTACAACTTAGCGTCTATGATATGTGGCAGATGTATCTGTTTATTTTGCCTGAATTACTGTTTTATACACTCCCTATAGCCTATTTTATAGGTGCTACTATGACATTTGCAAAACTATCTTTTGACTATGAGATGGTCGTACTCTTTGCTCTTGGAGTTGCACCATCACGTATTATTAAAATAATGCTAAGTGGCTCATTAATTCTTTCTTTGCTACTTTTATATATCTCTTTAGTATTAGTTCCACACACAACACAGATGTACAAAAACTTTTTAAAAGTTAAAAAGAGTCAAGCAAACTTCAACATTAAACCATCAGAGTTTGGACAAAAGTTTGGTGATTGGCATATCTATATAGGTGCCCAAGATGAGGAGAATAAAAAATATTCAGATATTGCACTTTTTAATCAAAATAGAAATTCAGAAAATCTCATTTTAGCATCACGTGCACAAATTGTTAATAATAATGGAATTTTACAGTTTCAACTATATGATGGACGTGCACACCTTTATAAAAACAGAGAGTTCTCGGTAGTAAATTTTGACACTATGAACATTAATGATACAACCACAATGAATGCAAAACCATATGTCTCACCAATTAACTATTGGTTACAAAACAATTCAAAACGACCAAGAAAATTTTCTACAAATATTTTAATCTCTCTCTTTCCACCACTAAGTATTTTAATAGTTTTAAGCATAGGTATAATTCATACAAGAAACAGTAAAAATCCAACATATCTATATATGTTCATAGCTGTAGCACTATTTTATGTCCTAAGTTTTACCTTAGCAAAAGAGCTTGGAGTAACAAGTATCCCAATTGTAATTGGTGTGTGGCTTCTTAGCTCAATGCTAATTTACAGAAAAAAAATAGTTCCTATCTACTAAATGCGTGTAAAGATAACGCTCAGCTACAACGGTGCAGCATTTTTTGGTTTTCAATCTCAGACTAGCACCTCAAAGACTGTTAGTGGTGCATTAAAAAAAGCTTTTTTAGGTGTTGGTATAAAAGAGAGTTTTTATGGAAGCGGTCGTACTGACAGTGGAGTTCACGCTAGTGCTCAGGTAATCCATATTGACCTACCCCCATTTTGGAACAATCTTCTAAAATTAAAAAAACATCTAAACAAAAGTCTTGTGCCTAACATTTACATTAAACATATTCAAATTGTTGATGAAAATTTTCATGCACGCTTTAGTGCAAAGCTAAGAATCTATCGTTATGTAATATCAACAACTCAAAGGAACCCATTTTCTGAGCAGTTTGTAACATTTAGCGAACATTTTAACTTTGAACTGCTACAAGAAGCTCTTAAAAAATTTGAAGGTACTCATGATTTTGGATGGTTTAAAAAAAATGGATCAATAACTTCTAGTGACGTAAGAACTATACATAAAGCTTTTATCTATGAGTTTAAAGAGAACTATATTATACATTTTGCTGCAGATGGTTATTTACGTTCTCAGATTAGGATGATGCTCTATTTAGCACTAGAGGTCGCAAAAAGTAGATTACCTATATCATCAATTTCTGAACAACTTGAACATGTTAAGCGTCATTCTACCAATCTAGCTCCACCAAATGGTCTATATTTGGCAAAAATAAGATATTGACTCACTTTAGTTGAGTTATATACACTAAAGTTAATTGATAAAACTTGCAATTATTAAATTAATAAGTTATACTTTCACAAATTTTTCTAAAGGTAACAAATAATGGCAAAACATCAATTTCAAACAGAGATAAATCAGCTTCTTCAACTGATGATACACTCACTATATTCAAATAAGGAAATTTTCTTAAGAGAATTAGTATCTAATGCTTCTGATGCTCTGGATAAACTAACATTCCTAACTCTTACAGATGAGAATCTTAAGAAATTAGATTTTACGCCTCGTATCGACCTAACCGTAAACAAAGAAGCAAAGACTATTGCAATTAGCGACAGTGGTATCGGTATGAATGAAGCAGATTTAATAGAACACTTAGGAACAATTGCAAAAAGTGGTACAAAATCATTTTTAGAAAACTTAAGTGGAGATGCTAAAAAAGATTCAAATTTAATCGGACAATTTGGTGTTGGTTTTTACGCATCATTTATGGTTGCTGATGAAGTTGAAGTTATTTCTAAAAAAGCTGGTGAAGATAAAGCCTATAAATGGGTAAGTAAAGGTGATGGAGAGTTTGACCTAAGTGAGACAGAACGTGATGGTTTTGGTACAACAATTATCTTACACCTAAAAGATGAAGAGAGTGAGTTCTCAGAAGAGCATAGAGTTGAAAGTATAATTAAAAAATATTCTGATCACATTCCTTTTGGAATTTACCTAAATAAAACTACAACAACTTATGCTACAGAAGAGGAGAAAAAAGAGGGTAAAGAGGACACTACTGAAGAAAAAATTGAGCAAATCAATAAAGCTTCTGCTCTTTGGACTGTACCAAAAAATAAAATTAGTGATGATGAATATAAAGATTTTTACAAAACAATTTCACATGATAGTGATGAACCAATTTCATGGATGCATACAAAAGCTGAAGGTGTTCAAGAGTATACAACACTTTTTTACATTCCATCAAAAGCTCCAATGGATCTTTTCCGTGTAGATTATCAACCAGGTGTAAAACTTTACATTAATCGTGTATTTATTACAGATGATGAAAAAGAGCTACTTCCTACATATATGCGTTTTGTAAAAGGAATTATAGATTCAGCCGATTTACCACTAAATGTTAGTCGTGAAATTCTTCAAGACAATGCAATATTAGCTCGTATAAAAAACGCATCTGTTAAAAAAGTTCTTACAGAACTATCTAAAATGGCAAAGAATGATAGTGAGAAATATGATAAATTCTACAAAGAGTTTGGAAAAGTTCTTAAAGAGGGCCTTTATAGTGACTTTGATAACAAAGAGAAGATTCTTGACCTATTAAGATTTAAGTCAATCAATAATGCTGAACAGACTACACTAGCAGACTACAAAGAGAAGATGGGTGAAGATCAAAAAGAGATTTACTACATCATTGGTGAAAATGAGCAGATGCTACGTAACTCACCTCTTTTAGAGCGATTTAAAGCTAAAAACCTTGATGTACTTGTATTAAGCGAAGATATTGACGCTATTGTTTTCCCTATGGTAAATGAGTACAAAGAACTTAAATTTACTTCAGTTCAAGAGGCAAAACTTGATGGAGATGACGCTAAGGCAAGTGAAGATGATGAATCAAAATTTAAAGATTTACTAGATCAAATGAAAAATGTTGTAGGCGAAGGAGTTAAAGAAGTTAAGCTAAGTGCAAGACTTTCTGATTCTCCAGTTGTATTAGTAGACGATAAAGACAATCCAAACTATGCAATGAAACAGATGATGGCACAGATGGGTAATATGGATATGCCAGAAATTCCACCAATTATGGAAGTAAACCCAAACCATGATTTACTTAAAAAACTACAAGATAGCAGTGATGCAAACATGATTGAAGATGTTACAAAAATATTGTTCAATCAAGCAAAAATGTTTAATGGTGAAAAAGTAGATGATTCAGCTGATTTTATCAACCGCCTCAACAGAGTAATTACAAAAGCACTATAGTAATGGATACTAAAATAATCTCTCTAGAAAATCTAGAGAGTATACTTGCTGAAAATATAGCAGTTATTATATACTTTACATCACCAGCATGTAATGTATGTAAAGTATTGCGACCAAAACTTATGGAAATTACTGCTAAAACTTATCCTGATATAGGAAGATATTATGTCGATATATCAGAAACTCCAGAAATTGCAGCACAATATAGCGTATTTGCAGCACCGACAATAATTGTACTGTTTGAAGGAAAAGAGTTTGCTAGAAAGTCTCGTTCAATGAGTCCTGAGTTACTTATGAAAGAGATTGAACGCCCTTACTCAATTCTAACACAATAAATTTGGCATAAAAAAAACCCTACCCGCTTTCGCGGATAGGGTTTAGTTTGCAAACTTTAAAACTGAATTACTCAGTTATTTTTTTGTAAACACCTTTAGCTGCACCAGCCATAACTACCATCGGAGTAGCACTCATAGTTACACCAGCTGAAGTCATTTCACCCATATAACCAGCAAGGTCAACAACAAGGTCATTTATTTTACCTTCTCCACCAAAACCATCTACAATGTCTTTAGCACGAATTGAACCTTTAGCACGAGCTACATCTAGTTGATCTTGTAATGAACTCAACGCCGAAATAATTGTTGCTGTAGTAGCATCAAATTGTGTTTCTTGGATGTTTTTATCATCACCTTTTTTTACTAGAGCCTCTTCGTAAGCTCTTTTAGCCGCATCTGCTTTACTCTTTAGTGAATCTACTGAAGTCGTTGTTGTTTTTGTTTCTGCCATATTTGTTTCCTTATAAAATAGTTTATTTCATCCTAAGTATTTGTTTGGATGTACATAATTATAAGATATAAAGAATAAAACATGGCTTAATGTGTTAAAATAACTTAATTAATTATTAGGGATGTATAAATGACCATTTTCCAACTGTTACTACTAGTAGTCTCACTGATATTTGCATATAAGTTTTTTGGACAAGTTTTAAATGTTTCTCAAAAAAATGCTGAAGAGAGTGATGATGAAATTATGAAGCGGCAACAAAATAGCCACTTACAGATGCTAAAAAATAGGTTTAATGATTTACTTCAGCGTGCTGATGATGCAGTTGATGAAAAAGATTTTGAAAGTGCTAAAAAAGCACTTTTTGAAGCAGTAAAAATTCGACCAAAAAATGTTGAGGCTCTAATGAGTCTAGCCTCTACTCTTCTAATGACAAGAGAGTACGATGAAGCTAAACAATATTTTGAAAAAGTTATTAATGTTGATAACCATAATAGTAGTGCACATAGTGGATTAGCAAGCACACTAGCTCATCTTAAGGAGTATGAAGATTCTATAGAGCACTATAAAAAAGCTTTAACTATTGATTCAAATAATGAAATAACTTACTATAATTACGCTAATCTACTGCAGAAAATTGAAAAATTCAAAGAGGCTAAGCACCACTATAGTATTGCACTTAACATCAATCCAGATTTTAACGAAGCTAAAATAGAGTATGAAAAACTAGAAAGTAAAGACTAGGCTGTTAATGCAGCCGGTTCTAAACCTTTCATTAAATCAATAATAAGACGAATTACTCCATCACTCTTAGTCTTGTCAATAAAACCATCTGCACCTAACGTTTCAGCTTCACGCTTGTTGTTATCACCAGTCATAGAGCTATTTACAACAATAGGTATTGTAGAGGTCGCAGGATTGTTCTTTAAAAGTCTAGTAACTGTAAAACCAGACATTTCAGGCATCTCAATATCTGTTATAATTGCTGGTATTTTCTCTTTATCTTCATCACTTAAAGCATCAATATACTCTATTAATAGTTTTCCATTATTGAAAATTTTACATGACATATTTGCACGCTTGAAAATATCTGATAGATGACGTTGTGCAGTCTTACTATCTTCTGCTATCAACGTCGTGCCATCTAAAAGTTTTTTAGGAACTGCCACATTTTTTAAATCTGAAATCTGCTTATCAACATGTACCATAGCAGATGGAACAACCTCTGCCAATAATCTTTCAAAATCTAAGATTAAACATAAACTCCCATCATCAAGACGAGTATCATTCATAACCATATTGTCTCTTCCCATAGCATAAGCATCAGGAGCATGCATCTGGTTCCAGTTTCTTTTTATTACTCTATATGCATTCAACATTCTAAGACCAATAATTACACCATTAAAATCACAAATAAGAATATTAGAACGATCACGCTTTTCGCCAACAAGAGGTCTATTAACCCAAGATGGTAAATCAATAATTGGCACTTGTAGTCCACGAAGGACAATTGTACCCTCAAGAAGTGGGTGAGCAGAAGGAATCTCTGTTAGATAATGACGTTTTGCTTCTACAACTTCACGGGTTTTAAAAACATTAATAGCATAATATGGACTATCATCTGAATTATCAATTTGAAATACTAAAAGCTGAACCTCATTATTTTTAGCAAGGTTGGTAACCGCATCGACATTTTCTAACATAGACATATGCAAATTCCTAAGTTGAGTTAAATTAAAGCATTCTAGCATAAATTTTTTATATATTTGTTTAATTATTTTAGGAGGATATATATCTATACCCTCACTAATAGTGTAATCTTTTATAATAGACTTCTTGTGACTAAGTTAGACAAAATAATTACGCAGTTGTAGTAGTTGTAAGATAAAAATAGCTATCTACTAACCATTTGCCATTTATAAGGTGATTATCTATAAAATTAATATAATATGATGCGTAAATGATATTAAAAGATTATACTAGTGCAAAATGTATATTGTGGAGAGTCATGCAAAATGTAAATGAATTATTAAAAAGTTTAAATATCCTATATGCTGAAGACGATGATACTATTCGAATTAACACGGCAAAAACATTGGAACTTTTTTGCAACAAGGTCTTTGCTGTTGATAATGGGGCAAGTGCGCTGGAGCTTTTTAAAAAAGAGCCTATAAATATAGTTATACTTGACTATGTCATGCCATCAATAGATGGATATAATGTAGCAAAAGAGATAAGAGGTATTGACAAAAATATTCCTATATTTATAACAAGTAGCTATACAGAAAAAGATAAGCTTTTAAGTATGATTGGTCTAAACATTATAGGATATTTAGAAAAGCCTATTGAATTTAATGCCTTGATACAAACACTTGGAAAGTGTGTAGATACACTTGTTGAAAATGGAAAGATAAAAAGTTCACTTGGAGAAGATATAGAGTATGACTACATCAATAAAAGTTTAATTGTTGCAGAGATGATACTAAAGTTAACTAAAAATGAGTACCAACTTATTGAGATACTTTTAAAACATAAACCATCAGTCGTTCTTAAAGAAAATATAGAAAATGAAATATTTGATGGAAGTGTTGATCAAAATACTCTAAGAAATCTAGTATATAGATTACGTAAAAAAACAGGTAAAGATATTATCGTAACTGTAAAAGATATAGGTTACATGTTAAAGTAAGATGAAAAGTTTACTCATATTAATAACTTTTATATCTTTTTCTTTTGCAAATATTTTAACTATTGATAAAGAGTTTAAATCTACTAATACAAACAGTTATCAAACTATAGTAGAAGATAAAAATAGAAATATTTCCAGTTTAGATATATTAGAAAATAGGTATAAATCAAATTATTTAAAAAATAGAACAAGTTCAACTCACAGTGTATTTTGGAATAAACTTACAATTAAAAATATTTCTAAAAAAGATAAGCATATAGTTTTTCAAAATAGTAGAGCAGGAATTGATAAAATTGATGTTTTTATATATAAAGACAAAAAGCTCACAGATAAACATATCTTGGGTGATCTTAGAGCACAAGAGCAAAGAGATTATATCTCAGCTAAAAGTGTGTTTCATCTTGAATTTGAATCAAATGAGGAGTATGTTGTTATAAGTCGTTTAGAGAGTTTGGGTCCTATGAACTTATCATGGCAGATTTACAACGAAAAGATGTTTTCAAGAAAAAGTAGTATTGAATTTTTATTTAACGGTCTTTTTGCAGGAGTATTAATTGCTCTAATTATTTACAACTTCATGCTATTTTTAAGTCTAAAAGAGCTCACTTTTTTACTGTATGTCTTTTTAACTTCCTCTACTTTATGGGTTCAGTACACATATAGTGGTATGTTTTATTTCTTAGATATAGGTATTAACCTATCATTTCTCAGTATTAGTGCTTGGTTTGTGCCCTACTTTTACTCAGCTCTATTCATACTATTTGCTATTTCATTTTTTAAGATATATGAAAAAAATAGATCCATTTTTTATATATTTATTGTTATGTCAGCTATTGGGTTTATCCTATCTTTACTTTCACTCTACCTATTTATAGATGGAAGTTTTGCAATCTATACTCCATATAGCTATATATACCTCTATTCATCTTTGATTGCTATATTTTCCTATGCAATATATGCAACAGTTAAAGGCTATCAGCTGGCAACTTACTTTCTTTTAGGAGAAGGAATCTATTTAGCAGCTTTTTTCTATTCTATTTTAGTTGTATCAGGTGTTATAAATATATCAAATGAACTTCAATTTTTGTTACCATCTGCAATGATGGTAGAGGTAATTTTCTTTTCTATGGCACTCTCTAAAAGAGTTAAATTACTTAAACAGAATAATGATGAGCATGAGCTACTTTTACTAGAAGAATCAAAGTTTTCAGCTATTGGTAAAAGTATAGGAAATATTGCACATCAATGGAAAACACCACTATCACAACTAAATACTCATTTACTATATTTACATGGTCTTTATCATGTTGGCGATGAGAAAAAACTCTTAAAAGAGTTTGGTAGTAACATAAAAAAGATAGATAAGATAATAAGCTACATAAAAAGTTCAATTGAAGAACTACATGATTTTTATAGTGATACAAATAAAGATGTAACATTTATTATTAAAAAGCAGATAGAACTTGCTATTACTCTGCAAAATGACAAATTGGTTTTAAACAATGTAACTGTTAACGTAAATTGTGATGATAATCTTTTTTTAGTTGGCGCAAAGCATGGGTTTGCAAATATCTTAATGATTTTATTTGACAATAGCATCTATCAGTTTGAAAAAAACAAAATATCTTCTGCTAAAATTGATATAGAAGTTAAAAAAATAGATAACCACCTACATCTATACTTTAAAGATAACGCAGGCGGAATAACAGTTGAACCTATAGAGAAGATATTTGAAATGAACTTTAGTACAAAAGGTAGTGATGGTTCAGGGTTTGGCCTTCCTCTTGCAAAAAAATTAGCACAAACTGCCCTAAAGGGTAAAATCATCGCACAAAATAGTGAAGATGGTGCTAAGTTTACACTAGTTATTTAAATTTTTACACCAAGGATATATAAAATGTACAAGTTAATTTTACTTATTGGAATGTTAATATTCTCTAATTCATATGCTAAAGAATTTACATTCAATCATAATAGTCCATGCGTTGATTCAATTAAATCTCTAAGAGATACTTATAAAAAAGATGAAAAATTTAAATTGCTAGTTGACTTGGCGTTTAAAAATATAAAACGGCTTCCAGCTGAGTACACTAATGGGAATCCATGGATTGGTAAAAACATTACTAATCTAACTGTTTTTCTAGAAGATTGGTGTACTTTTTTACCAACTATGCACAAAGGTCATGACAATGGCTTGAAATATATAGAGGAGTTTACATCTTTTTATTATCAAAATCCATATGGAATTAAAGTTGTGCAAGATGAACCAGGGCGCGAGATTTTTCAAAACTTTGCTAAAGAGCGTGGAGCCTTTATGGATTCAAAAGCATCCACAGCTCCGATTGCTAAGTGGCTTGATGATGTGCGAATTGAAAAAGATGACTACAACCTACCCAATCCAAAATCAGCTGATGGTGGCTTTAAAACATTCAATGAATTTTTTGTACGTACACTTAAAAATCAGCAAAAGAGTAGACCTCAAACTATGCCAGAGCGTGACTATGTAATTTCTGCACCTACTGATTGTATTATAAACTCTGTACCACAAAAGATTACTTCAAAAAATACACTCATTCCAACAAAGGGACGTCAAGCACTTAACATTAAAGAGATGCTTGATGATTCTAGTTATGCGAGCAAATTCGTTGGAGGCACGGCTCTTTCTTGTGTACTTATGCCAAATACCTACCATCATTATCATGCCCCTGTTAGTGGTGAAGTGGTGGAGAGTAAAATCATTAAAGATGCATATTATGGATATGATGATTTTCCAACATGGGTAGCACACTATGGAAATGTTGGCTACTACGGTACAGACTTTAGCCAGTTTGAGAACTTTAAAAGAGGTTACTTTATAATTGAAACAAAAAAATATGGTAATGTCGCAATGATACCTGTAGGTTTAAACACAATAAGCTCAATTGTATTTAATGAAAAGTTTGTAGATATTAAAAAGCCTGTTTCTGTTGTTCGTGGAGACGAACTAGGAAACTTTCAATATGGAGGCTCACTTGTAATTATGGTTTTTGAGCCAAATCGTTATAAGTCTGATGCGATTCAAGTACGCCTTGGAAATCAGATAGGTATATTTGACTCTGTAGAATAAATATTGTTATTTAAAAGCTTTTGCTTACTTTAAATCCTATTACCCTTGGATTTGTAAAATGATAATAGTTTTGCGCAGGTGTATGAATAGCAAAATCAACATTCTCTTTATCAAAAAGGTTTGTAGAATACACCTTGACATTCCATCCATGAAAACCACTATAATCTAAGCTTAGATTAGCGGTTGTATAGCCACTCTCTTTTTGAATGTTTTCAATATCATAATATCGTTTACCTATATAGTTTATAGAAGAATTTAAAAACCATTTATCATTGAAGTTATAAGTACTTCCAATTGCTACTGTCATATCTGGAACATCTAAAAGAGTGTTTTTCTCATATTCAACTTTATCAAAATCCTTGAATTTTGCCTCTATTAAGCCAAATGTTCCATATAGTGAAAACTTTTCTGTTTTGTAGTTTAAATCAAGCTCTGCGCCATAACTATAGGCCTTTCTTGCATTAAGCGTTGTAGTTGATAAATTATTACTAAAAACTACTGTTCTTTGGTTTTTAATATCATTGTAAAAGAGTGTTCCATTTAAGCTAAGTGAATGAGATAAATTTTGTTTATGTCCAATTTCAAAACTCTTTGTCTCTTCAGGCTCAAAGGGAAGAAGATTTTTTCCAGGAGCTCTGTAATTATAGCCACCAGGTCTATATCCTTTAGAATATTTTATATAGGTGTGAGAATCATCACTTGCAAAGTATGATAAAGAGAGTGTTGGTAAAATATGGTTCCACTTTGTTGAGGCTTTTGCGCCTATTGTTGGTTGAAAAAACTTATTTAAATTTCTACTAAATGAACGTTCTGTCTCTTGATAACGAATACCAGCAGTAATGGCAAAATGTGGATCAATCCAATATTTTATCTGTGAAAATAGCGCAATATTTTCATCTGGATTTTCTAAAGAGTTTGTACTACTTGCATCAAACGCATACGAATACATCTTCTCTTGATAGTCAAAACTTAATTTGTTACTGTAAAAAACTCCTGCTAATAGGTCTATATTTTCAAATATATAATTAAATCTTGTCTCTTGTGTAAACTCTTCTATATCGACATCAAGGTCAATTTGTAGACCATTTAATGCATTAGCGTAACTATTTTTTAAAATAGCTTGCTTTGCATAACTTGTAGCAGACGTAAATGTATAATTCATCTCTTTGTATTTAATGATGAATGATAGTAAATCATTGTACATTTTACTGCTATCGTCATACGGTTTGTCATAGATTTTGTAAGGGTTCTCTTTTGTATCTACTTTAAAAGAAGAACCGCCATCATCTGTTCTGTTTTTAGAGTAGTTAAAAGAAATATCCCAAGGTGAGCTTGGGTTGTAGCGAACTTTTGTAGAAAAACTTGAAAGTTCTCTCTCATCTATACGTCTGTTCGTTAATAAATTATCAAAAAAACCATCATTAGATGTTTTTGATGCAGATAGAGCATAGCTAAAGTCACTATTTTTAATTGGACCACTAATTCGTCCATAAAAGTCTTTTGAATTATTGGTAGCAAAATCTACACTAGCTTCACTTTGAAAAGTATTTGTAGTAGGCATAGTGTACAGATTAATAACACCAGACTCTGCACCTTTGCCAAACTCTGTACCTTGAGGACCTTTTAAAACTTCAAGAGTATAAATATTATTCATATCAACAACACCATAACCAAAGCTAAATGGTACAGGTGCATCATCAACATACATTGCAACACTTGATTCATATGCTACATAATTGCTTATTCCTCTAATAGTAAATGTTCTATTAGTACGACTACCAAGTCCAGAAATATTTGTATTAGAAATGGTTGCTGAAAAATCTTTTATATCTCTTATGTGAAAGCTATCTATTTTTTCTCTATTAAAAAGTTCAACTGTTTGAGTAGTATCAATACTATTTTCAGATAGCTTTGATGATTTAATCTCAACTGTTGGTATTTCTAAAGCAAGCGTACTCGTAACTAGAAATAGAGGTATTGTTCTATACATTAAAACTCAAATTGACATACCTTTATAGTATTAATAATTTCTATATTGAAATTAAAACATATTCTTTATTCCTTTAACATTGTCAAAAAATGATGTAGAAATGATATTCATCATATATGATGTTACTTATTAAGTATTAATAGTAATTACAAAAATATTAATTAAACATACAATAAAAATAAATTGGAGAAACAATGAAAATATTCACACTAACCATAGTCTCTATATATAGTTATAAAGTAAGTAGATGAGCTTATTTATAAAAAACTTACTTTTGTATTTATCTTTGTCACTATTACTTTCATCAGAGTTGTTTGCACAAAATAATATAAAGATAAAACTATACAAAGGATGGAATCTAGTGTCAATTCCAGTTGCAAAAAATTTATCTGAAAATGAAGCACGCAGTTATTTTGGAACAGATTATATGGCTTATGATTCAACAAAAATGACTTGGAATAAAAATGGTAACTTAAAATATGGCGAAGGTTTTTGGGTTAATTCAGATAAAAATAAAATTATATATTTTTCAGGTGAAGAGTACTCTCCTGATTTTTCAACTATATATGACACAAAATGGCACCTACTTGGAAGTGGAATAGCAATTTATAATATTAAAAATAGATTTAATATTGACAAACTTTATGCGTACAATGATGGTACATACAGTGAAAAAAATCATGTATATATGGGTCAAGGTTTTTGGGTAAAGAATGACATAAATAAGGCTGTAACTCCAGCTAGTCAAATGCTACATGAAAGCGATTTGGGTGCACAAAGTGCTAAAATTGGACATAAAATAATTTTAAATCTTGAATCAGAATCTGCGCACCACAAAGACACTTCAACGGCTGGAATAGATGAAGTAACATACACAATTTCACAAGATACTAACCATACAATCTGTTCCAAGCTTGGTGTTAAAATTGAGATTTTTTCTAAAGATACACTACTTGGAAACGTGCAAGATGACAACTGTACTAACATACATTTAAAAGCTGGGGTATTTAAAAAGAAATACCATAACCTAACTGACAATACAATGACACTATTTGTTGATACTAAACTAATTGACAATGTAAATTTAACAAGAAAAAGTACTAGGGCATCGACGTATGCAAAGGCTCATATTAAAGTTTCTAATGATTGTTCATTTTGTGATTTGAGTGGTATTGATTTAAGTAATCACAATCTATCAAATGGTTTTTTTTTAAATACAAATTTCTCTAAAACTAATCTATCAAATAGTAATTTAACTAATGCAAAATTACAGGGTACTACCTTAATAGAGACCAATTTTACAAATGCCAACTTAACAGATACACAATTTAATATTGGGATGGTAGGAACTGGACTATATACAGTACCTTTTTCAACAAATGCAATGGGCACAATTTTTAAATCTGCAAAACTAACCAGAACAAATTTTAATGGTGTACTATTTAGTTGTCCTAAATTTACAAGTACTTCCTTACCAGACAAAAAATATTTTGAAAACTCCATTTTAGATGCATCTGGTAAAAATTGTGGAAAATTTGATCTCTCTAACTCTACTTTTGATTATGAAATATTATCTAATAATGAAGGCGGAAATGGAAGTCCTAAGTATTGGGAAGAACTCAATCTTGCCAATAGTACTATTAAAAATTTACCAAATGACTTGAATGGTTTGAAAGCTTCAACTGCCATACTAGACGGGATTACACTATCTTCAAATCTTGATAACGCAAACTTTAAACATACAAGTGCTAAAGGTACAATATTTAAAAATAACTCTTTTGAAAATGTTAATGCTGAAGAAGCAAATTTTTCATCTGCAAGCTTTAATTCTGTGAGTATAAAAAACAGTAATTTTAAAAAATCTACTTTAGATAACACACTCTTTAACAATAGTGTTCTAAACTACTCAAATTTTGATAAAAGTAGTATGAAAGATACATCATTAACCAATTCAGATTTAAGATGTGCATCTTTTTCAGAAATAGACTTTAGTAGTGTAAATTGGGATGATAAAAATCTAATTACCAATGACTTAGAAAAAAATGTAGAAAGTTGTCCAGAAGGAAGAACAGCATTTCGAAATTCAATATTTAATGCATCGCAGATATCTCCCAACTATTGGAAGTATTTAGATATGGAGCGCGTGAAAATTACAGACTTAGATGGTACAAGTTTAAATAATAGGGATTTTAGTGGTGCACGTTTTAAAGGAATGGACTTTTCTGGTAGTGATGGAAAATGGAGAGATATGACATCTTCTGATTTATCAGGTGCTAATCTTGAGGGAATTGATATTTCATTTGTAAATTTAAGTGGTGGCAAGTTAAATGGTACTAACTTATCTTACTCAAGAATGACACACGCAAATCTATCAGATATTGATGCCAGAGGTGCAACTATGACAAATATATTTGGTGGCTATACCTTCTTTGTTGGCTCAAATTTTGATGGTGCAGATTTTTCAAATTCAAACTTTTCTAATGCAAGTTTTTATTCAACGTCGACACAAATATCATCAGCCATTGAAGCAATATGTATTAATACAAGATTTAACAATGCCATATTAGTCGGATTAGACCTTTCTAAGGCAAGTATAGGTGGAGCAAACTTTTCCAATGCAATTTTAGTTAATGCAAAATTAAATGGTGTGAACTCAGATGGTGGAAGTTGTGCGGGAAGAACAAACATGGGAGGAGCTCACCTTGGTGGAGCAGATTTAACGAACTCAATATTTAATACTGCAGATTTAACCAATGCGATTATTACAACCAAATTAGATGAACTGAGCAAAACTGTACATACAGACCATGAAAATAGCGAAATATTAGTATTTGAATTTTCAAAAACTACTCTAGCAAGTCTTGTCTCAAATTCTAAAACAGTATGTCCAGATGCAAAGTCAGGACCATGTAGTCCATCAGATGCTAAACGCTGGATTGCTCCAAATCCGCCAAACTTTAACGAAAGTTACGATCCATGGTAATAGTAAATTTAAAACATAAGGAAAAACATGTCTAATATTAATAGAAGAGATTTTTTAAGGTCTACAGCAGCAATGGGTACATTGGGCTCAATGCCATTTACATTTTCAGGATGTGGTAGTGATTCTTTAAAAAAGTCTAGTTCTAAAATCAAAAAGATAAACTTAAACTTTGACTTAAGCACTACAGGAAAAAATATTATTGATGAAATACATTCTGATAATAATGTTCATAAAGATCTTGAAAGAGGTTTACTTAAACGCGCTTTATCTAAAACAAATATACCATTGACAGATGCTGAGTTAGATAATTATCTATCATTGCCACATAATGATAATTCTCATTTTAATTCAAGTTCACTTGAAATTTCACATAGCAAACGACATCCAATAATTCTTGATAGCAAAACAAGAACCAGAGCAAGTACAGACACAAGTTCTCACTCTGTTCAAGAAATAGAAGTTGGAGATACTCACACTCAAATGCTTAGAATATATGAGACTAATCCAAGTCAACATATATTGAATAATTTTTTTAAATATGATGATAATAGTCCTGTACATAAATATAATAGTATAGAAGATTATGGACTAACACAAAATGATTTACCAACTGAATTATTGAAAGGAACAGTTCTTCATATCCCTGGTTATGATAATTATACAGTAGATGAATTTGCTGTTGAAACAAAAGAGAATGTTAAGAATATTTATAAAGAGTTTGCCAAATCACTTATTTTTCAACATAGTGACTTAAGTCAAGTTGATCCTGTATATGCTAGTAAAGTTATGAAAATTATAGAACAAGAAGTTCCTATAAACTCAATTGCATTAATGATGTACTGGAGTTTTCATGATACAGACAATTCTCATGCTACTTATTACAAATTACATCCAATGATTGCAAATGGAAAACCATTAAGACTAGACCCAAAAGAGTTTCCTGGCTCTGATGGAAGGGTAATGTTTAAAAACCATTTAAATAACAGATTCCTTATAACCGTACAAGAGGCACTAAAGCGAACACTAAATCATGTACAAAATGAACCATCTTTAAAAGGTGTTGTGTATCAAAATGAAGGGGGCACAAGTCATAGATCTGAAGATACAATTCAATCTAGATCCACAAAAAAGATTTTTTATAACAGAGCAGTTAGTGATGGTCATGGAAATGATTTTACCCTAAATCATGAAGGTTGGGAAGATGGATTTAAATTAAAAATTACACCATCATCAAGTGATAGATCTGTAAATATTGCACATTATAATAAATATGTTCGTTATTTAGGTCTTTACGCAAGATTTTATGATCAGAATAATAATATAATCAAAGATGAAAGTTCCAATGATATATTTAAATCTTCTGAAGGAAGTAGTTTCTTTGATTATAAAGATTTTTTAAGTGGGAAAAAAGTAAAAATGATTTCTTTTTTGTCGCCAGTGAATACTATCTATGGAGTACCAACTACTGAAAGTAAATCTGAGTTCGAGTTAAGTATTCCTAGTAATGCAACATATGTAAAACTTTTTGCTGGTGGTTTAGGTGTTCATGGTAATAGAGATACAGATGCTGAATGGCTTGGTATAACTCTTACTTCTCTTATAAATATTGCTATGCCTACATATACATTAGCAACAGCATCAGCGCTACATGATGGTTTTAAAGTACTAGATGAGATGGTTAAAACTACTTTAAAAGACCCAGGGTTTTTACTTGCATTAGCTTCATTTGCAGCAGCTGTAGCAGATGGTAATTCAAATAATACAACTAGTACTTTAGAAGCTTTCGGATTTGCATCAGCTGATTTTTTATTTGATAAAGCAATGAAAGTATTTCTTTCTTACCTTTTTCTTGAATACGGTTATACTATTATGTTGGAGTCTACGCCAATTGTAGGTTGGGCACTTCAAGCAACGGCTATTGCATCTACCACAGCAATGTTAGCTCAAACTACTGCACACGTTTCATCGTCACCGTTTGTATTTGAAAGAAGAATTGATATTTCTCACAATATTTATGTCACTATTAAACATGACACTGAAAATTACCAATTTCCAGCAACGGCAGAAAAGTACAAACTATTTGCAAAGTTCTCTGCTTCAGATACCAGAGTAAGTAACGCTATAAATATGTCAACAACCACACAAACGTCAGATATCTCATATATGTTCGAGGGAGTACCATCTGGTGGAGAAGTTGAAATTACAATTCTTTTTTATAGCAACACAAACTGGATTGCTGCACGTGGAGAAAAAAAGGTCGCAAATATTAATGCAGCTAATGGGAGACTCGAAGTTGACATTACAATTGAAGAAAATTTAGTTCCACTTAATAGTGAGACATATTACCGCTTCAAGCAACTGCTTCAATACAGCGATGAGAAAAAATACTATTGGGCTGGTAAAGATACGATTACTAAACCGACAGAAACATTGACAGCATTAAATAGCGGAACTGCTTCTGGAAATTTAAGTAGGCTAGGTTCAATCACAATAAATCAAAAAAATGGTGCAATAGGCTATGCGTGGAAAGCATTTTCTGATTCAGTAAAAAATCATATTACAGGTGCAACAAATCAGCAGTTATGGATGTTTAGAAACATCTCAGGGAAAGAAGATCCTAATATTGGTAAAAAATTTTCAGGCTCAGGTTTTCAATCACCAACACCATTAAATTATGATCTACTCGGAGATTCTGATAGCTTAGGCGACAATTATGTACTAACACCAAAAGATGATGGTAGAATTTATGTAAGACGTGTAAGTATTAGTGAAAACTCATCATCATTTGGTATAAATTATAATGAGAACTGGGGTATATTTCCTGAGAGTATAGATGGAATTGTCCTTCACCCAGCCAGATACTTAGTAGGCATTAGTAGCACATACAGCAAAATTTATATATTAAAACTTCCTGATATAGCTGTAGCAGATGATAATGCAGATAAATATCAACAAAAAATTGCAAAAATCACATCTGGTAAAGCGATGAATAATATTGGCTATACGAGCAATATGAACTTACTTTCAAGGCCAGTAAATATTGGACTAGGAGATGAGGGAGCTATATTTATTTTAGATGATGTTAGCGGATTAGATGGAATTCCTTCTGGCGTTAAAGGACGCTTTAGGGCATATAACATACAAGGATTGCCAATTAACTTTTTCAAGAGTTCAAATGGAGGTGAAAAAGTAAATTATAAAGATTTAAGGACTGAAAGTACTAGTATTACCTACATCGATATTGCAGTTGAGAGCATGAATTATCTATATGTTCTAGCATATTTTAATGATGGAGATAATATGGATGATTATGTACTAGATATTTATAACCCTGATGGTGATTGGGTTAGTCGTACAACAGGAGTTGCAGCTGGGAAAATTGCTGTTGATAAATGGAGAAATGTATATTCACTGAACTATCAAAAGATGATAGGTGAAAACGGGGTAACAGAACCAACTGTATCTGAATGGATACCATCAACACCGCAAGGTTAATTTTAATTAAAGGATTAAAAATGAGTAAATTTATTATTATTTTGTTTTCTATTATTGTATCTGCTTCATTTCTAGAAGCAAATTGGGTTTATAACCTGAAAATAAAATCTTACAGGATAGAGAATGCTGTTCTTAGTGTTGAATTTGATCAAAAATTTGAAAAAGTATGTAATATAGCAGAAAAAACCTCGTATCTATCCTATACAGCATTTGTTGGTCAAGATATGAGTAAATATCTTAATGACCATATGACCACAACTCAAGCGGCATTAGCCACTGTAAACTCAGCAATGCTAAGTGGGAAGAAAGTAGGAGTATTTATAGTATGTCCTGCATACTCAACACAATTTCCAAATGCAGTAAATATTCCATCATTTACTGGTATTCATATATTTAATTGATTTAAAATGTACATAAGGAAAAAAGTACGCTTTAAACTCCTATTAAATAATTCTTGGATTTTCATGCTCGTTACAGCCTCTTGGTCAACATTGGCTGTATATCTACATGAGTTTATGGGCTTAGGTTTAATATCTATTCCAATAGTTCCAATTTCTACTATTGGAATTGCTGTGTCACTATATTTAGGCTTTAGAAGTAGAGCTTCTTATGATAGATGGTGGGAAGCTAGAAAAATTTGGGGAGATATATCTAGCGCAAGTCTAGGATTTTTAAACCAAGTAAATTCAATTATGTATAAAGAAGATACAAAAGAAGAAGCTCCAGATTATATGAAAAAAGAGTTATTATTTAGACATTTGGCGTGGATGACCATACTTAAGCACCAACTCAGAAATTCAATCAACTATGCAAAAACAACTAACTATTTTAAAGAGCATTTAAATCAAAATGAATTAGAAAAAGCATTTAAAAAAACTAATCCAGCAACTCATATTATTTTAAATCAAGCCCAAGCTTTAAAGGATATATTGAGTAAGGGATATTTTGACTCTATGAGGCATAGAGAAATTAATGGACTATTGTTAACTTTTTATGAAACACAAGAACAGTGCGAAAGAATAAAAAGAACACCTTTCCCACGTTACTTTTCTTACTTAGGACAAGTATTTACATGGATGTTTATAATTTTATTACCTTTAGGATTTTTAGATACTTTTTCTGATGAGGGCGCAAGATATATTCAAGATGCATCATTAAAAAAAGAATATATGTTTATACTTGTTCCATTTACAGTAATACTCTCTTGGATATTTTTTATGATGGAAAAAGTAAGTGAAGATTTAGAAGACCCTTTTAATAATGATATAAATGATATTCCACTAGATTCTATTATTAGAAGTGTTGAAATAGATATACTTGAATCTTTAAATGAAGAAAATATTCCTAATTCTATTTTGCCAATAGACGATATACTTCATTAAGTAAAATAATTATAAATATACAAAGGAGCATCATGAGCGTAATGTACTCAGAACATGAAGGGGTTAACGAGTTACTTAAAAAAATCCTTTTTGATGTACAAGGTTTTACAGAAAGTCAAATTCATCATATTAAACACTTAAATAAAATTGGAATATCACTATCTGCAGAGAGTAACCGTGAGAAGCTTTTAGAGACTATACTTGTTCAAGCAAAAAGTTTTACTAATAGTGATGGTGGGACACTCTACATGATGAGTGATGATAAAAAGCATTTAAAATTCAATGTTGTTCAAACTAATTCACTTGATATTCGTATGGGTGGGACACAAGATGAAATAAGTTGGCCTGAACTTCCGCTATATAAACAAGATGGTCAAGAAAATCGTGAAATGGTTGCAGCTTTATGTGCACTAACTGGTGAACTGATTAATATTGATGATGTATATGAGTCAAAAGATTTTAACTTTGAGGGTACAAAAAAGTTTGATCAAAACACTGGGTTTAGATCAAAGTCAATGCTTGTGATTCCAATGAAGAATTACCAAGATGATGTAGTAGGTGTATTGCAACTTTTAAATCGTCAAGATGATAAAAATGAAGTAGTTGTTTTCAATAAAGAAGATGAAGAGAGTACACTCTCTCTTGCTTCGCAAGCTGCTATGGCTATTACAAATCTTCAGCTCATTAATGAACTTGAAGAGCTATTAGAATCATTCATTAAAAGTATAGCAAGCGCAATTGATTCTAAGTCTCCATACACTGGTGGTCATGTTAGAAAAGTTGCAGAACTCTCAGTATTAATTGCAAATGCATTAAATGAATCAGAAGATGAAAAATACAGGGAACTCAGATACAACGAAGAGGAGCTTAACGAGATTCGAATAGCTGCTTTAATGCATGATATTGGAAAGATTACAACTCCTGAATATGTAGTAGACAAAGCCACTAAGCTAGAGACAATTACTGATCGTATTGAAGAGGTTAAATTTAAGTTTGAGATTCTTAAACGTGATTTAGAGATAGAGTATCTAAAAAAAGAGATGTTATACCTTGGAGCAAATAAAACAGATGAGATTATTAAGCTAAAAGAGGAGCATCAAATTAAAGTTAATCAGTTAGATAGTGATTATGCATTTATAGAGGTCGCTAATAAAGGTAGTGAGTTTATGAGTGAAGATAAAATTGAAAGAATTAATAAAATAGCTAAACAAGTCTACTATATAAATGGTGAACGTCATAGTATTTTAACTGAAGATGAGATATATAACCTATCTATTCGAGCAGGGACTCTTAACAATGAAGAGAGAGTAAAGATTAATGACCACGTAGTCGTAAGTATTAAAATGCTTAATGCATTGCCATTTCCTAAAAAATTATCACGTGTTCCAGAGATTGCAGGTGGTCATCATGAAAAAATTAACGGTAAGGGTTACCCACTTGGACTTAAAGGCGATGAGCTTAGTTTAGAATCAAGAATTCTTGCTATTGCAGATGTTTTTGAAGCACTAACAGCAGCTGATCGTCCCTATAAGCCAGCTAAAAAACTAAGCGAAGCGATGAAGATAATTGGCTTCATGGTAAAAGATGGAGAACTAGATGGTGACTTAGTGAATTTCTTTTATGAAAATAATCTACATATGGAATATGCAAAAGAGGAGCTTTTAGAATCTCAAATTGATGTTTAGTTTTCACATCATAATTTCATTCTACGCTTAATAACCATTTCATATGCAAGTGGAATGATTATTAGCGATAGAATTGCAGAGGTTACAACTCCACCAATCATAGGAGCAGCAATACGCTGCATAACTTCACTTCCAATACCACTATTGTACATAATTGGAAGCAGTCCAGCTAAGATAGCAAATACAGTCATTAGTTTAGGTCGCACACGCTGAACAGCCCCCTCGTAAATTGCATCTCTAAGTTGTAATACTGTAATCTCACCATATTTTTTAATCGCCTCTTCAATAGACTCTTTTAAGTAAACTATCATAACAATTGCAGTCTCTGCAGCTACTCCTAATAGTGCTAAAAAGCCTACAATGACTGCAACACTCATATTAAAATTAAGTATATCTATATAAATTAGTCCACCTAGTAGAGCAAAAGGAAGTGTTAAAAATACAATTAGTGTACTTGAAAGTTCATTTAGTGCAAAATATATAAGTATTAAAATAATAACAAGAACAGCAGGAATTATCCAAGTAATACGCTCCATTGCTGATTCTAAATACTCACTTTGCCCTGCCCACTCTAAAAAATATCCATCAGGTAGTTTCATCTTTTTTAGAATCTCTTTAGCCTCACTTTTATACTCAGATGCACTTACACCCTCTTTTGGTGTAATGTAGACATATGTAGTAAGTTGTGCATTTTCACTTTTTATTATAGAACCACTCTCACGATAAGCAACTGTAGCAAATGTAGAGAGTGGAACAAAGCCTAGAGGAGTTTTAACTAAAATGCCTCTAATTTGATCTAATGTTCTACGCTGAGTCTCTTCAAAACGTAAAGCTATTGGATAGCGTTCTAAATTTTTGTACATAGTGGAGACTTTCTTACCTCCAATTGCTGTTGAAGTATATGCTAAAAGTTCCTCTTTAGTCATGTTATAGTGTTGCAGAGCTTTTGTATCTATATCAATATCTATATAGTAGCCTGCACTACTTTGATCTGCAAATACTGACATACTCTTTTTAAAAGATCTAAGTGCAACTTCAATATCACTAGCTATTTTTTGCAGTGTATCTGAGTCATTTCCATAAATTTTAATTCCAAGAGGCGTACGGATACCACTTAATAACATATCTATACGTCCTCTAATTGGATATGTCCAAGAGTTAATAAGACCTGGCACTTGGAGAGTATCTTCCATCTCATTGAGTAGTTTTTTAAAAGTCATGCCCTCACGCCACTGCTCTTGTGGTTTAAAAGTTATAATTGTCTCAATCATTCCAAGAGGCGCTGGGTCTGTTGCACTATGTGCACGCCCACCCTTACCAAATACAGTTTCAACTTCAGGAAAGCTTTTTAAAATTTTATCTGTCTTTTGAGTTAGTTCTTTACTTACATCTACACTAAGTCCATAAGGAGTAACTGGCATGTACATAACAGTTCCCTCATTTAGCATAGGCATAAATTCCCATTTTAGATTGTTGTAAATTGGTACTGCAAAGCCAAGAGAAACTAACGCAGTGCTTAAAACAATAAATCTAAATTTTAATCCAAATGTTAAAATAGGATTATAGAGCCAGATAAAAAATCTATTAATAGGATTTTTACTCTCGCTTATTATATGACCACGAATTAACCAAATCATTAAAACTGGCACAAGTGTAACTGAAAGTAAGGCACCTGCGCTCATAGCAAATGTTTTTGTAAATGCTAAAGGAGTAAAAAGCAATCCCTCCTGTCCAGAGAGTGCAAATATTGGTAAAAATGAAGCAACAACAAGAGCTAATGCAAAAAAGATTGGACGTCCAACCAATTTGGATGAAGATATTATTGCATTAATACGCTCTTCATTTGTAATACTTCCTTTATTATCTATTATTCTATGTATAGACTTATGAGCATTCTCAATCATTACAATTGTTGCATCTACCATAGCACCAATTGCAATTGCAATTCCACCTAAAGACATTATATTTGAACCTATACCAAATAGTTTCATTAGTAAAAATGTAAACCCAACAGTTAGAGGTAAGATTATGAGAACTATCAATGCACTCCTAGCGTGCAGTAAGAATAGTCCAATTACAATAATTACAATAATACTCTCTTCAATTAATGTTGTCTCTAAAGTCTTAACTGATTTTTCAATTAAGTCACTTCTATCATACGTGGGTATCACTTCAACACCATCAACTTTAAGATTAGAGAGTTTTGATTTAATATTTTTAATAACTTGGTAAACATCTTCGCCATAACGAACCATGACTATTCCACCAACGACCTCACCCTCACCATTTAAATCAGCCACACCACGACGATTTTGTGGAACTAACTCAACACGACCAACTTCATTAAGTGTAATTGGAACTCCACCCCTATTAGCAACTACTAAATCCCCAATCTCTTCACTGTTTTTCAAAAATCCTTTAGCCTGAACCATCCATTCAAAACCATTTTGAATGACTATACGCCCACCTGTGTCATTATTATTTTCTTTTAAAGCTTTAATTACATCTTGAATGGACAAGTTATAACGAACTAATGCGTGATTATCAACTGTTAATTGGTATGTTGGGATAAACCCTCCAATACTCGCAACTTCACTAACACCATCTACGCTAAGAAGTGCATACTTATAATAGTAGTCTTGTAGGGTACGTAGTTCTTGCAAATCTTTTGTTTTAGATTTTAGTGCATACTCATAAACCCAACCAACACCTGAGGCATCTGGCCCTAAGGCTACTTCCATGTTTGAGGGAAGTTGACTCTGTATAGTAGATAGTTGTTCTAAAACACGTGAACGAGCCCAGTAAAGGTCAACATCATCTTTAAAAATTATGTATATAAGAGCATTCTCATAAGTTGAATAACCACGAACAGTGTCAATCCCAGCAATAGCTAGAAACTGTGATACTAGTGGGTAGGTACCCTGCTCTTCTATAATTTCAGGAGATTGCCCTTTCCATGTAACTTGAACAATAACTTGAGGTGGAGATAAATCAGGGATTGCATCAAGTGGAGTATTTTTAATCGCCCAAAATGACCCAACAGCGATAAATAGACCCATTAAAAGAGTTAAAAACCTATTAGTAGCACTCCAGCCTATTAGCTTTTCAATCATTCGTAAAGTCCATTAACTTGTGCATCACTATCCATCAAGAATAGTGCATTATTAACAACTTTTTCATCCTTTTCTAAACCTGATAGAACAATATATTTTTTTGCATTTAATGGTTTAACTTCTACAATAGATGGTTCATATTCACCCTCATATTCACCAGCTTTAAATACATAAAATTGACTATTTTTACGCATCACTGCACTGCGTGGAAGTGTTAAGAATGTATCAGCTTTTGTTTGCGCCTCTATCTTTGCATATAGCCCTGGGAAAATAGAGTTATCTCTATTCTCAACACGTAAACGAAGTGTAGCAGTTGCCTCTTTTGGATTAACTCTTTCAAGAAGTTTTTCTGAAGTTGCACTAATCGGTTTTAAAATACCATCTAATTTTACATTGAAATTTGTAAAACTTTTAAATTCTGATATATGTGAAGTATATATTTTCGCTTCTACCCAGATTACATCTAAGTTTACTATCTCAAAAAGCTTTGTACCTGTTTTAAAAGCACTTCCTTTATTAATATTTTTCATAAAGATATAACCATCAATCGGAGAGACTATTGTTGTATAGTAATCAGCTTCTCTTTTTTTAGCAATTGTTTTAATCTCTGAATCATTTACAGCTAAAAGATGAAGTTTTTGACGGGCGCTATTTACCATTGCCTTTGCTGAACGAGTTGAATTATAGTGATAGGAATTTATATACTCCTCTTTTGCTCGCAAAACTTCAGGGCTATAGACTTTGACTAATGGCTCACCTTTTTTTACCTTTTTAAAATGTCTATCTGCATACAAAACCTCAACAAAACCACCAAAACGCGGTGTAACATCTACTACACGACTCTCATCTACTACACTATAACCAAAAAATTGTTGTGATTGATGAATGTTTTTTTCTAAAGTTGGTGAGATAGTTTTAACATTAAATAGTTGATTAACACTAATAATTTCTGCATCTAAAATAGATGATAAAAGTAGTGCTATAGAGAATATTGTTCTCATTCTTGAACCCCTAATAGTGCCTCTATTGAGGCGTAGTGCTTATAATACTCAGCCACAGCGCTAATTCGTTGCTCCTCTAGTTTCAACTCTTGTTTAATAAGATCAATATATTTAAATAGATCTCCACCAGCTGTAATTGAAGAGCTACTTAAATCAAACATATGCTCAATTTGGGGCATACTCTCTTTAGTTAAAATTGTATATGTAATATGTGCTTGACGCATATATGCGTAATGAGCTTCAAGTTCTGATTGAATCTTTCTTTCTCTATTCTTTAAAATACTTTGACTCTCAAGAAGCTTTTTACGCTGTAGTTGGCTTTTTAATTTTTCAGAACCATAAACTGGCAAAGTTATACCAACAGCAAAAGAGAGATAATCTTCATATGAATTTCGGTAAAAATACCCTGTCTTAATAATAGGGTCTGGATATACTTCTAAATTACGTAACTCCAGTAGTGCTTTGGCCTCTTTAATACTACTTGATTGTGCTTTAATAGTAAAATTATTTTGCAACTTCTTAGTTAACTCTTTTAAATCAGTTAATTTTGGCATGAAAAGTTCTAACTGTAAATCTAAAACCTGTTTTGTACTAAGGTAACTAAGATTAGCATACTGTGCTTGCATTGATTGAAGAAGTCTATTTTTTCTAATTTTTAAATCCGACAGACTCATAGTAGCAGACATAATTCCCATATGCTGATCTTGTGTTGTAGCAGTGTAAGCAGTACTAAGATCAATACTCTGTTGTGTTAAATCTTCAAACTTGCATATAATCGAGTGTAGAGTTGTAAGCTCCCACACGCTATAGGCACTATGTTTAATTTTTGAGACTAAAAGTGACTTAGCCTCTTCAAGTTTAAATATTTGAGTCTCTTTATTTGCAAGCGCACCCTGCTCCTTAGAATCTAATTTTCCAAAGTACGGTAGCTTTTGTTCTAATGTAATAGCGCTAGATTGCATACGTTCAATAGATCTATTGTTAATATCGTTTACTTGAATGTCATTCATACTAAATGTTAGTTTTGGGTTTGTTAGCTTCCTAGAGAGTAAAACGGTTTTATCAGCAGAATCTATTCGCTCTTTAATAACTTGTAAAGATGGATGTTCAAGCAGTGCAGCCTCTATTAAACTCTCAAGTGTAACAGCACTAAGAGAAATAGATCCAAAAATTATTAGGGATGAAACTTTTGAGAAAATATTCATGTTCCATCCTTAAATATTTACAGAGCTTTTAATTCTATATTTTTTACCATCATCTGTAATTATAAAAATATGTACTTGCCACGTACCGCCCATTGAAAAAGCCAAATCAGCAGAATACTTTCCACTACCAAGTGACTTAGCAATAGAAGTAGCTTCCATTCTTGGCATACCTGGCATTGCTGGCATAAAAACTTTTACCTTTACCTCTGCACTACTTAAAGTTTTACCTTTTTGAGTTATATCAAAGTTTACACTATTAATCCCTGTAGTTAAAGGCTTTTGTGAACTCATATAGACTGTAGTAGTACGAAATTTAGCTGACTTTTCAAACCCAGAAGCACCTGCAAACCCTAATGTCAATAGTATTGTTAAAATCGCTGTAAAAAGTTTCATGATAAAATCCTTTGTTCTTAGTGAGAGTATATCTGCAGTATGTGTAGTCTTTGTGTAGTCATTTTATCTTAGTCACTGATTTTGTATATTAGAAATGATATATAAGTGCTTTAATAGGCAAAACGGTATAGCGTAAGCCGGGTTCTGGTTTAATGGTTATTCATCTACACTCAAAGTTACCTATGAGTTGAAGCGAAGAGACGTTAAGTAGAACAAATACCAACTCTTCTTGCTGCAGGTTGGGTTTACAAAGCTGCTAAGATTGCTCAAAGCACTGGTAGGCTTTTACCCTACCGTTTCACCCTTACCTCAATAAATTGAGGCGGTCTACTTTCTGTTGCACTATCCCTCATCTTACGATGGCCATCAGTTAGATGGAACCATGTTCTACGGCAGCCCGGACTTTACCTCTTAGTATATTACCAAGCAACCATTTGCTATACCGAAATGTAATTATATATTAGATTGTATAAAAACTGCATTTAAAAGTTTATATTATAATGAACTATCCAAAATCTTCAGAAGCAATATAATCAGATACTAATTACACTTAAAAAAATCTATTTACTCACAAATATAGTCAGTAGATTTCCCCTCTGCTCCTAAATATAGATTATTTCCAAACTTACACAACTCAATTAATATTGGCTGTACAGTTTTTCCTATTTCACTTAAATTATATTCTACCTTTGGTGGTACAACTGGATAAACTGTTCTTATTATTAGACCATCAGATTCTAATTCTCTTAACTGTTGTGTCAACATTTGTAAAGGAATGTATAAAGTAGAAGAGTAGTTTTTAGTGATTTTTATACTAATAAATCCCTTAATACTGGACTTTATAGGTACTTAATAGCAATTGTTGTTAAAATAGAAGAGACTATACATTACTTGATAAACTTTATACAATACTGAACACATCTTTATACAATACTATGCAAGCACTATACATTACTGATAATTAATAAAAAATAGCCTTCTAAACATATACGTGCATGATTGAGAATGATACATAACATACTGTGAAGTGTTATAGCTAAGCTTTTTAGTTATATTTATTTTTATATAGTAGTTGTTGTAAAGTTGTGTAAGTAAACCAGAGTAAGTAAACCAAGTAAACCTAAAATATATTAAATTAGATGTAGTGAAGTTGTTGTAAAGTTGTGTAAATAAAATTTAATTATCAGGTACTTCACTCATGTCACAAGGAAATTCAGTTGATTTTCCCTCAGCATCAAAATATAATTTCTCTCCAAACTTACATAATTCAACCAAGATAGGTTGAACCGATTTTCCTGAATCACTTAAAGAATATTCAACTTTTGGTGGCACAACTGGATAAACAGTTCTGACGATTAACCCATCAGCTTCAAGCTCGCGCAGTTGTTGAGTTAACATTTTCTGAGTAATATCAGGAATAGCCTTTTTAAGCTCTCCATACCTATGGGTCTTTTGTTCTAAAAAATATAGAATAAAAATTTTCCATTTACCACTTATGACACTTAGAGCTAACTCTACAGGACATGAAAAAGTTTTATTATTAAACTCGAAAGCCACTTAATTCCTTTGATGTATATGACATAAAATTACCCCAATATAGTGTAAGGCTAAACTAACTCCATGTGCGACACTACTCTGCCGATGACTTCAAAGTTATTAAAATCATCTTCACCACTTACTATTCTGCTTGGAAACTGCGTATTGTCGCTCATTAATGTAAGGCTCTTAGTTTTGCTATCGTTAGACACTCTTTTAACCAACACATCATCATAGAACCGTACAACATAAATAGCACCCTCGCTCAAAAGTAAATCATCTCTATCTATAAAAATAATCTCATTAGAACTAAGAGTTGGAAACATGCTATTGCCATGTACATTAATAATCTCAATATGATCAGTATTATAAAGGTGAAGATACGACTGTATGAACTCTTGAGAGAAACTCATAAGCTGAACATCTTCAGAGTAATTAACTGTTCCAACACCAGCACTTGCATGGACGTCTGCATAATATTTAATCTGAACCATATTAGAGTTTTCATTAGCTGAAATAGTTGTTGGAACATTAGCCTGATTATCTGTTATGAGCATTGAGCCTTTGCCAGTAAATGCCCACCATCCATTTACTAGGAGTTTTTCCTGTATATCTACAGCTTCATCAGGTTTCAATGTGGTTACTTTGCCACGTTCTAAATCCTGAACTCGTGACAAGTTCCAATTTAATAGTTCTGCAAATTTTGATTGAGAACCAATTTTTAGGTGTTCTCTAATAGTTTTAATTCTATCTTTTAAAAGCAAGTTAATTACTTCCTTATCTTAATAGGAATTTCTCCTGTAATTTCTTGACATACAGGAGAAGTTCCTATATAATTACAACAGTTGATTACATTTTTACTTATTTTTGTCTTTAAGTCTTAACATTGTATCGACTGTGTTCTTAAGTTTTGTGGATTAATCGCAATAAAAACGAAAGAATATTTGATTTATCAGCTTAGGCTCGCACCCATTCGTCGTTGGATGGTAGTGAATTGACACGTAAAACCTAAGTCCGTTTTGTTCTTGTGATGTGTAGAAGGTCATAAGAGAAGCTTACTTTTAAAAAGCTCACATTGGTGAGTTTTGAAAGGTAAAAGTTATGAAATAGAAGAAGTCACTAGCTGAAAGAACCTCTGTAAAAGAGGCTAAAAAGAAATATAAAAAATCAACAGAGAAAATCCAAAAGCTTACATCTATTAGGTAAAGAGTCGCTACCTCCTTACCTATTCCTTTATTTACTCGCTTCGGCGGGATTTATTTATTACGAAGCCTCACACCTTAAATTCACTACCCCGTGACTAAAAACATTCTTCCCCTAAAGATGTCATTGTGAGGCTTCGCCGTGAATATTTGCTCTAAAGAGCGTTTTATACTTAACAGAACCCTGCTTAGAGCAGAATCCAACATTAAGGATACCCATGAAAAGGGACGAATTACAAATAAAAGACGACCGTCATGCTCTGCGGAAGAGTTTTGAAGAGAAAGGTTTTGGTCCAGCTGCTTATGTAAGAGCATATGGACTAGATGCACCAACACTAACACGTGTACTTGATGGAAAAGCAACAGGTGTAAACTACCGAAAAGCTGGAAAAACAAGAAAAATTATCAGACAGCTCTATATAGATGGGGTGTGGAGTGAAAGACCTAGCTGGCTGGTTGAAGTGGAGGAAGAGGCGTCATGACCGAGTTTACAAGCAGAATGCTTGAAGAACTGCTTGGAATATCAAAAATGGCTCTATCTAAAGCTCTAAAAAACACCCCATGGGAGCTAAAACGTGTAGAAGGCAGTGCTAAAGCTGTTAAACACTACAGACGAAAAGATTTACCACAACGCTACCGCGAAATATTAGATGAAAAACTAGGAGAAGTAGAAGATGAAGAGATTGACTCTTCTATTTTTAATGAAGATTTTTCACAAAAGTATCTTTTAGCACCTGAAAATAAGAGAAATGAAGCAGTATTGAGATGTAAGTTAATAGACTTTGCCTACGAAAGAGATACAGACATTCCATTAAGAAAATGGCTAACAAGTGTGACACCTGATTTTATTGATATTGCACCACTAAATGAAAGCAAGTTCTACCGTTGGAGAAATGACTATGAAGATGCTAGGACTAAAGGAGCAAATGTAGTTGAAGCTATGCTAGATTTTAGAGGCACTAAAAAAGGTAGCATAACACTGACAACTGAGCATAAAAACGCTGCTGTAAACTACTTTATAGGTGATGACAACGTAAACATTAACACAATCTACACAAAAATGGCTTTAAGGTATGGTGACACACTTCCTAGCCGTGAGACACTAAGACGTTATTACAAACAATGGAAGTTAGACAACCCTTTAATGTATGAGTTTGTTAGAACACCTGATGGCTTTAAAAACAAATACATGCCAGCCTATGGAAGTGCATCTGAAAAAGCTAAACATAAAAACCACTACTGGGAACTAGATAGTACTCCTGCTGACATTATTACAAGTGATGGTAAAAGAAAAGCAGTTGTAGCTATGATTGATGTCTTTAGTAGACGAGCACTTTTTTATGTGGCAGATAGAAGTTCTAGTTACACAATTTCACAGATGTTACGACTAGCTATTTTAAAGTATGGCATACCAGATAACGTAGTAGTAGATAATGGTAAAGACTACAAGTCAAACCATTTTGAGAGCATCTGTTATAGCCTTAATATTAACATCATAACCGTGCCTCCATTCTCAGGAGACATGAAGCCTCACATAGAGCGTGTCTTTAGGACTATGAGTCATAAACTCTTTGAGCAATTGCCAGGATATAGTGGACACAATGTAGCCCAAAAGAGCGACTTACAAGCAAGAGTTTCATTTGCATCTAAAATGATCTCTCAAAACAGATGGAATGAAGAACAACGTATAAAGAGTGATGAACAACGAGCTGCATTTACAGAACGCTGGAAAAAGAACAAAGAGAATAGAGGTTTAAAGCTAGATCTTGCGCTAACTGCAGATGAACTTCAAACTTGGTTAGATAAATGGACAACAAATATTTATGAGCAAGAAAACCACAGAGGGATTAAAACAAGCCCAATAAAAATGTGGAACTCCTGCCCTATTCCTGTCAAACAGATACCTGACAATCGAATGCTTGACCTGCTACTAGGTGAACTTGTTAAAAGAAAAATAAATAAGAAAGGTATCTCACTAGATGGAGCTACCTACTACCACAGCGACATTGTTGAACATTCGGGCAAACATGTGATGGTTCTTGCTCCTACGGATCTAGGTTATCTGCTTGTGTATGACGCACAAATGCGTTTCATCTGTATAGCAGAAGACCCAACTAAAATGGGACATAATCGTTACCAAATTCAAGCAGCTAAGAAAAAGTACCAAGCCTTAGCACGCAAAGCTGACAAGATAGTCAAAGAGGTTCAAGCACTAAAAGGTGATAACCCAACTTACATGGACGTTATTGATAAAGTAGAAAATCTAACAACAGCATCTACAGTAGCGGTTAAGAAAAGCTCTCCAATGATAGACCAGCTCTTAACAGACAACAATGCTATGGTAAAAGCAGACAAAAAAGAGTTAGAAAAATCAAGACGTTATGACTTCACTAAAAAAGATGAAGCTGGAGTGCCTGAAAAACTCTTACAAAGCGGTCGACCAGCATTTAGACAATTGTATGACCGTTTTCTGTGGGACATGGAAAATGACCGCATAGATGAAAACACCAAAACATTAGCTGCTAAAAATTCACATATTTGGGAAATGGCACAAACAGAGTATGAAAGAAAAAAAACAGGATAAGTAGTTGAGAGGGGTACGAGCCTCTCAGAACCTTACCACTTCAAAGGATTATAATGAAGCGTAAATTTATTGAAACAGAGAATTATATCAAATTAGTTGAGGCTTTTGCCAATTTAGAACAATTAGATGGAGATAGCCCAAAGATTGGACTAGGTTATGGCAAATGGGGACGAGGTAAAACTCACATCTTAGAACGTGCCGCTGCTAATCATGATGTAATTATTCTAAGGGCTGACCAAGTATGGACTAAAAGCAGTGTTCTTGAAATACTGCGGCGTGAATTAGAAGCTGAGGGAAGAACAACTGTAGAAAAGTTTTACAGTATTGTAGACCACCTCACAGTCCACCCTCACATCATCATAATTGATGAAGTTGATACTATTTTAAGAAGTGACAAAATAGGTATCTTAGAGATTTTTAGAGACATTCACGATAGAGCTGGGAACATAATCTTCTTTATTGGAATGGAGGAGTCAAACTCCAAATTTAAAAAACATGAACACTACTACAGCCGTATAACTAAGTTTGTAAAGTTTTCACCACCAAGCAAAAAAGATATTGAAAAGTTTTGTGAGTTAAGTGATGTAAAAATTGAAGCTGATGTAGTTGATTACTTTCATCAACGCTATGCAAACATGAGAGTTATTCGTGTATTCATCAATCGCCTTGAAGACTACTGTGAAATCAATGCAATTGTGACAGTAAACCTACAGACATTCAAAGAAAGCGGTGCAGAAAATGGCTAATAAATCCATCAAACAAAAAATATGGGAGTACATGAGACGCAATCGTCTCTTTGAAGTACAAATCATATTAGAGATATTAGACATCAAACAGACAACGCTAAATGCCTATTTAAACCCACTTGAAAAGGCAGGTTACATTAAGAGGCATTCAGGTAACCACCGCCTACTAAGTAGAAGTTATCGTCTTCTTAAAGACACTGGCATAAAATCACCAAGCTACAAAAAACAGATGCTACATGACCATAACACAGGAAAAAAACATGACTTGTCTAACATACAACTTAATAGTTAGTGCTGGCTCTATTGTTTTAACACTATTAGCACAGAGCATAATTAAAATCATAAAAAGAGAGATGAGATGGCAAGGTTTTTAAAATGGCTTTACATGAGAACAGGTAATTCTTGTTTTTTAAATCTGTACCGTAAAAAAGTCACAACAAAAACGCAAGCAGATGGACTAAAAAAATACATTAATTGAGGAGGTGATACTAAATGCTAGAGTACTTAAAGAGAATAGCCTTACAACCACATGACCTTGATATCCAAGCTACTAAATATTACATAGGCAACTTCATATCTCATAACTCAATTGTCATGATTTACTCAAAACCAAAACAGGGTAAAACATTTTTAGCTTATGGAGTATGCAAGCACATATTAGAAAGTGACCCAAATCTAAAAACACTTGTTTATTTAGATTTAGACAATGGCAAAAGAACATTAAAAGAGAGAAATATGGATACTTTCTTAGAGAAGTTTCCAAAAATTCACTACATAACACGCTCCAAGCTTTTACCATTAACAGCTCATGACCTTTTAAAGGAGTTTCAAGACAACGCAAAGCCACATGCTTATGATGATTGGGTAATTGTAATGGATGGGGCATCTAACTTCGTTAAAGGAGATATTGGAGGTGCTGGTGTTACAGCACTAATGAACACACTAATGATTTTACGTGAAGCTGGAGCTACAATCATCATTATCCATCATAGTACAAAAAATGGTAAGCAGATGGAAGGTAGTGGAGACTTTTACAAGTTCATGGACAGTATCTATGGACTATCACAAATATATAGTGATGATGAAAGCATGAGCTACCACCTAGAAGCAGAAATAGGTCGAGGACTTATAGATGACATAGGTTTTAAAGTGAATACGAAAACATTTGATTTAGAGAAGTTAGAGAATGACCTCTTTTTAATGAGTGAATATGAACGAGAGTTTACAACCAAAGGCAAAGCAGTTCTAAAAGCCAATCCTACTGGAGTCAATAAAGCACAGTTCTTAAAAGGGATTGGATTTGAAAGAACAGATGTAACTGCCAGAGACACTTTAGAAAAGTTTATAGGCAAGTTTTGGAAATCTGAAAAAGTAAAAAATCAATACATTTTAACTCCAATTTCTCCAAACCCTAATACATCTACAACAACCCCTACTAAATCCCAAGATAAGGACGTTTAGATGTTGTAAAAGTTGTATTAACAAACTTCCAAAAAAGGAAAAACTATGAAACTGTTAAAACCAAAACATAGACAAACATACGGTGAGCTTCTACACTCAAGAACTGGTGACAACGCACCTCTTCACCTTGACACAACAGATAAGATGAAAGAGTATAACAGCCATTTTTATAAAGGCTTGCCTAAACGTATGAAGTATAAAGATGCTTCAAGCTACTACACACAAAAGATTAACAACGCAATGGGTTGGAATACATCAGGGCTAAAGCAATTCTGTACTGACCACATACAGCAAGCAAACAATAACTACTTCAAACCAAGTGCTGCTTAAATCCTCTTCGGAGGATCTGCTGGAGTACTGCGCAGTCTCACATAACAAAAGGAATGATACCCATGGCAAAGAAAGATGAAAACGGTCACTGGACTGACAAAAGTGGCAAGCCGACACATCCTGAATTAATCAGAATAGATGAGAGGATTAAAGACGAGCTAGTTGAAACACAAATGAAAATAGCTATAGAACACAGCAAAGCACTGTTAGACTTTAAAAAGAAAGCTAATGCTGAAGTAGATGCTTTCTATGACCTACTTCTTGACAACTACGGTATTGATGCACGTTCACACTCTAGAAAAGGCAATTTCACACTTGAAAACTTCAGTGCTACATCAAAAATAGAGATTAGAAATGCAGACAACATAAAATTTGATGAAAAACTACACATTGCGAAAATCAAGATTGATGAGTATCTGCATGATATAACAAAAGGCTCATCTAGTGACATCATAACACTCATTACTAAAGCATTTGAGGTAGATAAACAAGGCGATGTTAATGCTAAAAAGATTTTGGCTCTTAAAAGTTATGACATTACAGATGAAAGATGGAAAGAAGCTATGGCAATAATTGATGAATCAATAAAAGTCGTAAGTTCAAAGTCTTACATTCGTTTTTATACTAGAGATAATATTGAAGAGGCTTATTCAATGGTTATTCTTGATTTAGCAAAGGTCTAATATGGATCTGTTTAGATTTGGAAAAACATCATCTGCGCGCTTAAAAGATGCTCATCCTGATTTGCGTAAGATTTGCCACCGCGCCCTTAGAAGTTATGACCTCACAATCTTAGAGACTCACAGAAGTGATGAAAAACAAAAAGAGTACTTCTATATGGGCTTGAGCAAATTAGATGGTATCTCGCGCAAAAGCAAACATCAAACAATGCCAAGTATGGCAGTAGATATAGCTCCATATCCAATTGATTGGAATAATACAGATAGATTCTATTACTTAGCTGGTCTTATGATGGGTGCAGCAAAAGAACTGTTTGAAGCTGGGGAAATAACACATAAACTGCGCTGGGGTAGAGATTGGGATAGAGATACTGACTTTGATGATAATCGCTTTAATGATTATCCACATTTTGAACTTATAAAGGCTGAATGATGAAAAACTATGAGGATATATCAACTGATGAACTTCTTGAGATGCTTCCAAATAAGTTACATCTAACTAAAAATGATAACGCAGCACCAGTTCATAAATGGTGCATGTTCAATATGGATACTTTTGAATTTGATGGAAACTGCGCACCAACAGCTCGTGAGCTGATGATACAAACATACTCAGAGATAGATGTTAATTCATAAAGTCCACAAGCGTTAAAACGTAGTGCAGTAAATCACTAAATGATTTACTGTCTTCGGTGGGTTTTATTGAGTTTACTAAAAATAGGAGCACGTATGACCACTATAGAGAGAGAACAGTCACAATCACCACCTAACTACGAAAAAGGTTTACAAGAGCAAAAAGCCATTAAAAAACTAAAAAAGGCTTTAGGCTCACTCTTGGTTGGTTTTAAATATGCTGGCGTTCATGATGGCATTTTAAAATTAACTTTTGTCTCACGAATGCACACAGTAGAGTTTAACTCTAACAAAGAGAAAATCTTAAAAGAGATGCGCCAAATCTACAAAGATGAAAACCTCAAAGAGATGATTACTTTCAAAGAAGTCATAGCTATCTACACTACCAAGCCTGCATTTAAAAAGAAACAAAAAGAGCTTGAACTTCCATTTAAAGAACATTCAAGCGGTAACTTCAAAAATGTATGTACTGGAAAAATAGGTTCACTTTTTGAACAGATAAGAAATAATATAAAGGAGCATAGTCATGACCCAAAATCTGACTAAATGGCAAAAAAGAAAACGAGAGATACAAGCACTTAAAAACATCTACTTCTTTGGAGTTAATCCTTTAAAAGTTGATGGAAAACGAATCTTGCATATTGACCTAGACAAACCATTTAAAGGAGCTAAAAGTGACAGCTAAACAAGAAGCGTATAGTAAACAGCTTAAGATGCATATTCACACATCTGTGCGTTATGTAAACTATTACAAAGATGAACGTAAAGATTACAAGAACTTACTTCTTACTCATTTTGAAGTTACAAGCTCAACTAATCTACAAATTGACCAGCTAATAATGTTGCGTGACTATATGAACTACCAGCGTGAAAGCTTACCAATCCAAAAGGAACCTAATGCAAATGAAACAAGAGTTACAACACCGCAACTGTCAACAATCCGTTCAATGTGGAACAACTACGCAGAAGATACAAGCGATGAGGCGTTACTTAAGTTCTTTAATAGAAAGTTTAAAAAGCGGTACCTACACCTTAACGTCATGCGTATGGATGAAGCACAAAAGTTAATACCAATTTTAAAAAAGATGCAAAGTCAATAGGAGCTTTCATGTACACCATAGAAGAGATAGCCGAAGATATAAGAGCAGGACTAACTAACCAACAGATGTATAAAAAATATGGCGGAACTGCACCATACATCCCAAAAGTTGACCCACAATTTAAAGAGAAAATACTAAAAGAGTTCAACGGCTACAATCAACACTTCTTAGCAACAAAATACAATGTTGCACTCAACACGGTGTACAAGATTGTAAGAGAATCACGTCCAAGACAAGCTCAATTGTTTTAGACCTAAGTACTCTATTATAGAGTATTTAAGTCTAAAAAATATAGAATGCTCTTAAGTAAATATTAATACTTATGAGGTTTCATGGATTTTACAACACTTTTATCAAATACAATTAGTTCTAGCACTTATGATTGTTATACTAAAAATAATAACTGGTGTAAATAAAAATGGATTATTTAAGCACAGCAGCATTGACAACTGGAGGAGTTGCAGTTCTTATGGGCATAATAATTTCAAGAACTAATATTAAAAAACTTATAAACAAAAAATCAATTGACATAAAAGGGAATCATAACAATGCTACCACTGGCGACCACTCTCCGATTTTCATCATCAACGGACAAACTATTAAAGGAAACGAAGCTCTTTTAAAAGTCCTTGAAAATCCTATTAACCAAACATTACGTGATTCTCTACGCTCTGTTCTTAATAAAGATTTTGAAGAATTAAAAGAAGAAATTAGTAAAAACACTGTCACAAAAAACACTATTGATATGATTGCTTCATCACTTCAAAAAAGAGAGAAAGAACTTGAAGAACTTAAAAAAGAACTAGAAGAGCATAAAAATAAAAGCTCATCACCAGAATTTAAAGAGATTATTGAAAAAGCAGAAATTGCTTTAGATGAAGGTGACTCTAAAAAGTATCATGAGATTATTGAAGAATATGAAAATAAACAAGATGAATATTTAGCAGAAGCATCTTACTTAAGAGCAAAACAGTACCACTTAGACTTACAATATCAAAATGCTTTAAAAAAGATGGAAAAAAGTGTTTATTTACAACCTGATAATTCTCTTTATATAAATCAATATGGTGAATACTTATTTAATCTTGGAGAGTATGATAAAGCAATTGAGTATTTTGAGAGAGCTTTAAAGATTGATTTAGAATCCTTAGGAGAGAAACATCCTAAGGTTGCAACTTACTACAATAATTTGGGTTTAGCATGGAAAGCAAAAGGCTCTTATGACAAAGCAATTGAGTATTATGAGAGAGCTTTAAAGACTGATTTAGAAGTCTTAGGAGAGAAACATCCTAATGTTGCAATTGACTACAATAATTTGGGTGGAGCATGGTACGCAAAAGGCTCTTATGACAAAGCAATTGAGTATTATGAGAAAGCTTTAAAGGTTGATTTAGAAGTCTTTGGAGAGAGCCATCCTGATACTGCAATTGACTACAATAATTTGGGTGGAGCATGGAAAGCAAAAGGCTCTTATGACAAAGCAATTGAGTATTATGAGAAAGCTTTAAAGGTTGATTTAGAAGTCTTTGGAGAGAGCCATCCTGATACTGCAATTGACTACAATAATTTGGGTTTAGCATGGGATTCAAAAGCCTTCTATGATAAAGCAATTGAGTATTATGAGAGAGCTTTAAAGATTGATTTAGAAGTCTTTGGAGAGAAACATCCTAATGTTGCAACTTACTACAATAATTTGGGTTTATCATGGCTTCAAAAAGGCTCCTATGATAAAGCAATTGAGTATTATGAGAGAGCTTTAAAGATTTTAAATGTTGTTTTCAAAGGGCAACATCCTTATATTGAGATAGTAAATAAAAGTATAGAAATAGCAAAAAAACAAAAGGAAAAATAATGGATGCAACAATTACAGCAGCTTGGATAACTGGAGGATTAGGACTACTTGGAATTATCATCGCTTTAATAATGAAGTCAAATGACAAAACACCGCCAAATGACAAGCCATCCAAAAAGCAAAAAGCTGGTAAAAAATCAGTTATTATTAATGGTGATGGTAACAATGCTAGTACTGGTGACAATTCCCCAATAACTACAACCACTTATAATGGAGAGAGTTCTCCAGAAAAAGAGAAGTAATGGATTCAACTGGAGAAAAATCAATCGAAATAAAAGGGAATAATAGCAATGCCACTACTGGCGACCACTCTCCGATTTTCATCATCAACGGACAGAGTATTAAAGGAAACGAAGCTCTTTTAAAAGTCCTTGAAAATCCTATTAACCAAACATTACGTGATTCTCTACAATCTGTTCTTAATAAAGATTTTGAAGAATTAAAAGAAGAAATTAGTAAAAAATCTGTTACAGACAATACTATGAACATGATAACCTCTATGCTAGAAAAAAGAGAAAAAGAGTTAGATGAACTCAAGAAAGAACTAGAAGAGTATAAAGATAAAAGTACATCTAGTGAGTTTAAAGAGGTTATTAAACAAGCAGAGGCTGCTCTAAATATAGGAGATGCAAAAAAATATCATGCTCTTATAGATGAGTATGAAAACAGACAAGATGAATATTTAGCAGAAGCATCATATTTGAGAGCAAAACAGTACCACTTAGATTTACAGTATCAAAAAGCTTTGAAGAAGATGGAGAAAAGTGTTTACTTACAACCTAATAATTCTCTTTATTTAAATGAATATGGCTTTTACTTAGATAATCTTGGAGAGTATAATAAAGGAATTGAATGTTACGAGAAAGCTTTAAAGATTGATTTGGAAGCCTTAGGAGAGAAACATCCTGATACTGCAACTAACTACAATAATTTGGGTTTAGCATGGAAAGCAAAAGGCTCTTATGACAAAGCAATTGAGTATTACGAGAGAGCTTTAAAGATTGATTTAGAAGTCTTAGGAGAGAAACATCCTAAGGTTGCAACTTACTACAATAATTTGGGTTCAGCATGGAAAGCAAAAGGCTCATATGATAAAGCAATTGAGTATTTTGAGAGAGCTTTAAAGATTGATTTAGAAGTCTTAGGAGAGAAACATCCTAGGGTTGCAACTTACTACAATAATTTGGGTTCAGCATGGGATTCAAAAGGCTCTTATGACAAAGCAATTGAGTATTATGAGAAAGCTTTAAAGGTTGATTTAGAAGTCTTTGGAGAGAGCCATCCTGATACTGCAATTGACTACAATAATTTGGGTGGAGCATGGAAAGCAAAAGGCTCTTATGACAAAGCAATTGAGTATTATGAGAAAGCTTTAAAGGTTGATTTAGAAGTCTTTGGAGAGAGCCATCCTGATACTGCAATTGACTACAATAATTTGGGTTTAGCATGGGATTCAAAAGCCTTCTATGATAAAGCAATTGAGTATTATGAGAGAGCTTTAAAGATTGATTTAGAAGTCTTTGGAGAGAAACATCCTAATGTTGCAACTTACTACAATAATTTGGGTTTATCATGGCTTCAAAAAGGCTCCTATGATAAAGCAATTGAGTATTATGAGAGAGCTTTAAAGATTTTAAATGTTGTTTTCAAAGGGCAACATCCTTATATTGAGATAGTAAATAAAAGTATAGAAATAGCAAAAAAACAAAAGGAAAAATAATGGATGCAACAATTACAGCAGCTTGGATAACTGGAGGATTAGGACTACTTGGAATTATCATCGCTTTAATAATGAAGTCAAATGACAAAACACCGCCAAATGACAAGCCATCCAAAAAGCAAAAAGCTGGTAAAAAATCAGTTATTATTAATGGTGATGGTAACAATGCTAGTACTGGTGACAATTCCCCAATAACTACAACCACTTATAATGGAGAGAGTTCTCCAGAAAAAGAGAAGTAATGGATTCAACTGGAGAAAAATCAATCGAAATAAAAGGGAATAATAGCAATGCCACTACTGGCGACCACTCTCCGATTTTCATCATCAACGGACAGAGTATTAAAGGAAACGAAGCTCTTTTAAAAGTCCTTGAAAATCCTATTAACCAAACATTACGTGATTCTCTACAATCTGTTCTTAATAAAGATTTTGAAGAATTAAAAGAAGAAATTAGTAAAAAATCTGTTACAGACAATACTATGAACATGATAACCTCTATGCTAGAAAAAAGAGAAAAAGAGTTAGATGAACTCAAGAAAGAACTAGAAGAGTATAAAGATAAAAGTACATCTAGTGAGTTTAAAGAGGTTATTAAACAAGCAGAGGCTGCTCTAAATATAGGAGATGCAAAAAAATATCATGCTCTTATAGATGAGTATGAAAACAGACAAGATGAATATTTAGCAGAAGCATCTTACTTAAGAGCAAAACAGTACCACTTAGATTTACAGTATCAAAAAGCTTTGAAGAAGATGGAGAAAAGTGTTTACTTACAACCTAATAATTCTCTTTATTTAAATAATTATGGCACTTACCTATATAATATTGGAGAGTACGATAAAGCAATTGAGTATTACGAGAAAGCTTTAAAAATTGATTTAGAAGCCCTAGGAGAGAACCATCCTAATATTGCAACTCGCTACAATAATTTGGGTGGAGCATGGAAAGCAAAAGGCTCTTATGACAAAGCAATTGAGTATTATGAGAGAGCTTTAAAGATTGATTTAGAAGTCTTAGGAGAGAAACATCCTAATGTTGCAAGAGACTACAATAATTTGGGTGCATCATGGTATGCAAAAGGCTCATATGACAAAGCAATTGAGTATTTTGAGAGAGCTTTAAAGATTGGTTTAGAAGTCTTAGGAGAGAAACATCCTAAGGTTGCAATTCGCTACAATAATTTGGGTGGAGCATGGTACGCAAAAGGCTCTTATGACAAAGCAATTGAGTATTATGAGAAAGCTTTAAAGATTGATTTAGAAGTCTTAGGAGAGAAACATCCTGATACTGCAATTGACTACAATAATTTGGGTTTAGCATGGAAAGCAAAAGGCTCTTATGACAAAGCAATTGAGTATTATGAGAGAGCTTTAAAGATTGATTTAGAAGTCTTAGGAGAGAAACATCCTGATACTGCAATTGACTACAATAATTTGGGTTTATCATGGCTTCAAAAAGGCTCTTATGACAAAGCAATTGAGTATTTTGAGAAAGCTTTAAAGATTTTAAATTTTGTTTTCAAAGGCAAACATCCTTATATCGACATATGCAATAAGAGTTTAGCAATCGCAAAAGCAGCAAGAGACAAACAAAAAAACAGTCATTAATCCATCATATGTCCCATATATAAAAATATGAGGCATAACAAAGAGTACAAAAACCTTTAACCAAGTTCCCCTAAAAGACTATCCAAAATAAACTCACCTATCTCATCTTCTAACTCTTTTTCCAGCTTCAACTCACTTTCTGATTCATCAAATGGCATAAACCTCCTTTGAGGCATTTTGTCTTTTTTACCAAAGTTATGAATAGCAGCGTACTCTAAATTTGTACCTACTCTAACTGAGTTCTTGCTCGCTTTGTAACTAAACGAATTGAACAAATCACCCTCTTCACGCAATGTTCTTTTATCGCCTGATCTACTTGAATACTTACTTGAGAGCTTCTTAGGTTTCTTCCAGGCTTTATGGGTTATTGGGTCTTCTTCCTCCTCAAAACTCTCACTAATTTTATTAAGCACCATCTCGCCTACAGTTCCCATGATGGCTTTCGTATCTTTAGCGCGGTTTTCCATATCGCTTAACTCATCTTGTACGTTCTTGATGTTTTGACTATTCTTGTCCATTTAAGAGCCTTTGAGCCTAAATCATTTAGTGATTTGGCTTGTGTTATAATTTTATATATGTCCGATGTAGGTCTCAGTGGTAGAGCGGGTGGTTTCGTCTTTTGACGTGTGGTTCCACCGTGTCGCGGGTTCGAGTCCCGCCATCGGACGCACAGAGTCAGTACTCTTAGGGTGTGCACTACTTAATAATTTCATACAACCCACCTTTAATAAAACCCTCAATTGATTGCGTCTTTTCTATATCGCTCGTAATAATCACATTACCCAAAAGCGCCTCTTTCTTAATTTTATAATTAACACCGACAACAATTTTTAGGCTTTCATCATCGGTGTTGAGTACATACAAGACGTTTTTATGTGCAGTATCATAAAGCGTCATATGTGGACTCTTCAGCATATTTGGAATGTTTTTAATATCTTCAATACTAAGTGCTGCACCACGCTTTTTTTTAACCCCTCGTTGAGCATGAAGCAGACTATGTTTTGTCATTACAACAAGTGGACTCTCTGGCACCATCTCCTTACTCTTTAAGTATTCAAACACCTCTACACTTAACGACCCTGCAACAGCTAAATTATGAGGAGTTGTTTTATCTTTCAGCACATCTCCCACAAACTTCTTAAACTTTCTATCTCTATTTACGTCTGAAATGAACGCAATCGCCTCTAAAACAGACTTTTTAGCACTAAGGCATACATTGAGCCTACTATTACGCTCAATGCAATTCTCAGCGCGTTTTAGAGCTTTTTCATAATAAAGCTTTTCTAGTCTCTCTTTTGATAATCCTCTAGTGTCATAGGCAAAGCTTTTATCTGCTACATTGGCATACTCTTTTTTTGTTACTTCAAGTCCGCGTCTCTCAAGAGCTTTTTTTGTATAGGATTTTATATAACAGCGACAGTGGTAACCATTTGGTGGAAAGTTAATTTGCCAGAACGGGTCGCTCCTATGTTTTACAATTGCATGTATTGCTCTATGAGATTTTCTAGTTTTACTATCTAGTGTTGCTGAGTAACGCAGGTATTCACTCTTTGAAGAATATATTCCTTGCGCCCTGCCCTGAGCATGAGCTGTTCTCATGTTGGTATCAAATATAGTTCTAAGTCTACGAGAGCCGACAACTGTCTCTTTTACCTCTCCAGTTGCAGGATTAACCGCATCAAACCTGCCATACCACCCAGCTTTTTGCAGTGTTGGAGTAATCTCTTTTTTCCACTTTGTAAAGCTCTTACCATCTCGCATGGACGATATAAGTGAGTGTTGAACATCTGATAGCAGATCAAGGCGCATCATCTTTGCTACTGTAAAAGCTTTTTGATGAGCTTCATGTTCCATCTCATAAAAGTCAAAGCTCATTTGAGGCTTTTTAGCTTTGAGTATCTTTATGCTTTTTTCAGGAGCAAGTCTAAAGTCAAACTTCAGAGGTTTAGCCATCTACCGCACCCTGAAGCTCTGCATTGAACAGATGATTATTTAATGCACGTTCAATCTCACCTAAATCAAAATCATTATATTCACTATCTAAAATCTCTAAAGCCTCTTCGTAACTATTAGCTTCATCTAAACTTTTAATTACAGCTTCCTGAAGTGTGTCTCCAAGCTTAGTAGTATCTAGAGTGTTTAGTTGAGTATCTATGTGATCTAATGCTTTTCTTGCATTTTTTTCAATCTTAGCTTTTACAACTTTGCTGTTCTTGGCATATGGTATTCCAAAAGTATCGTGAATGTGAGCTGTTGGTATCTCACTAAAGCCTATCTCACTTAGTGTCTTTAAGACATTAGCTTTGCTTTCAAGGTCAGAGTTTTGAGCTAAGTCAAATGCAAATTTAGGATACTCTTTAACGCTATTTAAATTCATATCACACGCCATCTTTAGTAATCTTTCAAGTGTACTCGCAATCAGTCTTGCATCTGCTTTATGAAATTTGTAACGTAAATCTGAGTGAGCTTTATCACGTCCGTATGAGCCTTTATCAGCATTTGCAGAACTCATAGTTCCACCTAAGATATTACGAGTAATTGCATTATCTGCATACTCGACAAACTTCATAAAGAGTTCACCATTACCTTTACCCTCCATAAGAGAGACTTTAGAATCTTTGCTAAAAACACCAGCACTTCCACTTCTAAGTTCAAACACCTGGTCAAATAGTTGTTTAAGAACCTCTTTGTCACTTGAGTCTGAATTTACAATAATTGGAGGAACTCCTAAGAGTTCAGCAAAGCTCATGTGTTGAGCGACAATAAAGTGTTTGAGAGTAAAAATCCAAATAAGTCTGGCAATAGCACTTTGCTCAATTAAAGAGCCACTTTGTATCTTATGTTTGTGCATAATCACTTTTAAATTCAACTCATCGATGAAGTGTTTAGTGTTTGAGCTATCTTGTATAAAAAGACCCTTTTTATCATCTTCTTGGATTAGTGTCGGCTCAATGTGTGCAAACTTAACGGGTAAAAAATAGGTCTTATTTTTAATGCTGACATTGCCCCAAACTATGTCAACTAAAGAGAACCCATAACTAATGCCTGAACATAGATCTGTTAATAGTGAGTTAAACTCAATTGTATCTAGCCAACTTTTGGCAAACTCATTTGTAGTTTTATCATCACCTTCAATATGCCAATCACTTCCTGTAAGTGTCAAATTACGCTCAAGCAGATCACCTGAAATTTGTGCGTCACGTTTTAGCATTGTTCGGTAGAGCTTCATTGTCTGACCAAAGTCACCAGATTGTAAAATGCTTTTTACAAGTCCTACACTTACGTCATTAAAGAGTGAAGCCTTAGATAGACCGCCTGAGCTGCGAAGTGAAATCTTCTGTTTGAGTTCTTTTTTTTCCATGTTTAAAATCTGCCTTTAAGATATTTGAATTTTGCACGCGCCTCTTTTTGGGCAGCTTTAACTGCTGTAAAATCTGCTGTGTTGTAGTGGGCTACTCGGTAAGCCATCTCTAGTGCATCGGGTGCATCATCATGTCCTTTTGGATACATCTGAAATTGCTCATTAAATATTCGCATGTTAGGATTGAAAAGTATCGTGCCATCATTTACATCTGGAGCTATTGATTCAACTCTTATCTCTTTTGCATGAGAGTTTTTAAGTCCAACTATAGGCACATGAACACTCTCATCAATTGACTTTTCTTTAATTTTTGAAGCGTAATATTCCTGGAACTGCACAGTCTCCATAGCAGCTTTATGAAGATGATATTTAATAGCAAATTTAATGATCCACTCACCTAAAATATCTGGATGTACTTTTGCAATAAAGACATCTACTACAAAATATTTTTTAAGTGATAGTGACTTTCCAAGCACAACAGCTGCACTAAAGTCACCCTTTGCTTTACCTAACGCTGGATCAGTTCCTAAAAAGTAAACTAAGTCAGATGGAAGCACATCATAAAACTGCAACTTAAATATCTGAGACTCTTCATCAATACTATCCATCTGTATCTCTTCAAAAAATGCCACTTTATCTTCAAAGTAATCTAGCATTAGTGAAAAGATTACAGGATAGAGCATTCCCTTTTTATGTGTTGTCCAGGAGCTGTCATCACAAAGTAGCTCTTCATGAAGCAGTTTTACATTGCGCCTGTAAAAAGCAAATGCAGAGTCTCTATCATCAATGGCTAGTTTGTAAACTGCTTCCCAAAGATGCATGTTTTTAGGAAACTGTAGTATTCCGCTAAATTTAAAAGCAGTTACATCTGAACGCTTACTAAGGCGAATAAGAACTGAGTCAAAGTGCAGCACTGTTCCTAAGATGAAGATGTTAAATGGCTTGTTTCTATCTGGGAGTTTAAATACAGTTTTAATAACCCATTTAGTAAGCTTTTGGCGTTGCGTGCGTGACTCGATATTGATGTCATTTTCTAAATCATCTACATATATATCATCAGGGCGATGCCCTAGAAAGTTCTTACCTCTCATTCTAGAGCCACTTCCAAAGGCTTGGATTTTCATTAAATGACCATCAATTTTAACGATGATAGATTTACTAGTCCACTCCCAACCGCGCTCAATTGTAAAGTCTTGTTTTATTCTCTCATTCTCTTCAAACTCTAGTCTTATAGCTTCTACGTTTTCAGTTGAAAGTTCTGCACCATCACTAATGTGAACTGCGTAATGAGCTTTCTTTTTTAGAGCTCGCCAAAGTGAAAGTGCTCTACTTACTAGTGTGGTTTTTGCACTGCCTCTATAGCCAAAGAGTAAGATGATCTGTTCAGTCTGGCTTTTATCTGGAAGCTCGTTGTAAACCCAATTACGAAATGCGCTTTGCTCTTTTGAATTGCCATCAAGATAGTGTGGCAGATATGTTTTCACAAAATATCTAAAGTTTGAAAGTGCTTTTTTCTTACGCTTTATACTTCCACTGTCACTAAGTGCATGAAGGCTATTTAGCCTTAGTTTAATATCCTCATAACTAATTGCCACTACTTAGCCTTAAGGAGTTTGACTGTTTGAGCGACAATCTCATCAATGTGCTCATGCAGACACGCTATTGACTCATTTAGCTTTTTCTTTTCTGCAATATCAATAATTACACCAATAGCAATCCTAGCAGCTTCATCTGCTACGCCTTTACAATCATTGGCTGAGGGCTTTAAGACCTTGTAATAGCTTTGTGCAAACTTGTTTAATGCATCCACTCTAATTAAAGGGTCTTCAATATCTTGAAGATGTTTCTTCTCATCTTCAAAGGCTTCAAACAGAGTTGTTAAAAATACCTGCTGTTTCTGTTCAAAGTTATCGCTACCAGTTAATCGGTTATATTGTTGCTGGGTTCTTAGCTCGTCCCAATCGATACCACTCTTTTTATCTACACCTTTATGATATGAGACTGTACCTCTAGTGCAACCAACTCTTAGTGCAATATCGCTTTCACTTAGACCCTCTAGATACAACTGCTTTATGATTGCTTTTTTACTTTTAGCCACAGCTCAATCTCCAATTTTTTACCCCAATTCTATGGACTAACAGTTGCGTAATTTACTAAATGAATTAAAAAACGACTTCGCGCGAAAGATTTAAACTGCTGGCTACGAATTTGATACAAGGCTGAATATGAACGAGTACTTGAAACGACTGCTTGAGCTTAACTTCACTCAGGGTGAGAAGGTAAAAATCTCTCCTATTGGTGAAGTGGTTGGTGTAGATGGGAGAACATATAGAATTGATGGAGATAGAGTTGTTCTAAATACTAAAGAGAAACTAAACATTGATTTAGTCTTTGAGGTAGATCATGGATATGGAATTGATGGAGGGGCAGCTTCTGGCTGGTTTGATATTAACTCTCTTGAAGCTAGAGATGATGGAATATATGCAGCACTTAACTTAACTGATAGAGGCAGTGAGTTAGTTGATAAAAAACTATATAGATACCTATCCCCTGCTTTTATCATGGATAGAAATAGTGAAGATAGAACCGTACTATCAATTGAGAGTGTTGGACTTGTAAATCATCCAAACATCTTAGATACTGCTCTTAATAATAAGCAAAAACAATCATCTGAAGATGAGCCAGATTTAGAGACTGTAGTTGAAGAAAATAAAACTAAATATGAGAGTGAGATAACAACTCTAAAGACCTCATTAAAAGAGGCAAACTCAAAAATTAAAACATTAACAATTGATCTTGCAATTGAACGCAATGCAATACTTCCTAAAGATAGAGAGTTCTGCATGAGCTTAGATGAAGCACAACTAAACAGTTACATAAAGAGTAACGCTGGGGCATCTTTGGCAAAGGATTTGGGAACTGAACTAAACGCCAATGTGCCTCAAGATAAAACAGACTTAACAAAAATTGCCGCGCAAGCGGGAAGCAAAGGATAGAGATGCAAGACAATACGATTTATGACGCATTGCCAACTAGAGGCACTACGCTTGATGATGTAATTATCAGCGTTGGTAAAAAAGTTGATACAACTGTAACGGTACCGGCTGGTACTACAGTTAAACCTGGTGAGCTTTTAGTTACCACTGATGGTGGCTTAAACTATACGGCTGCTTTCATTGCTGCATATGTTGCTGCAAAAGCTGACTATTCAACTGGTGACACATGCGTGTTTGGAGGTTTTATCTATACAGCACTTTCTAATCCTGCAGCTGGAGCAATTGCAACACCTGCAGTATGGGAAAAAGGCGCAGCTTATGTAATCAATGGAGCATTAATGGTGACGTTTGAGCGTACTGCTGTTGATGTAGATGAGAGCTTTAGTGCAGCTGTAATGGTTAGTGGAGAGCTTTCTGAACAAAAAGTTCCACAGTTTGATGAGGAAGCGCGCATTGCAGCATTTCCACAAATCGTAATTCAATCTTAAGGAGATAGTAGATGGATGACCTATTAGCAGCACTCTTAGCCTCATGGGGCGTAGAGCAATCAGTTGCAGCAATCAATCAGATTGTTAGCCCACAAGAGTATTTAGGAAATAAATACTTTACAAACAGAGAGGGAAAATATGCTGACAACATCACTATCCCAATCTATCGTGGTGACAGCATCATCATGGAAGCAATTCCAAAAGGTGCACCTAGACCTAAAACATCTGGTTCTAGCACACACAAGTTGCCAGTTGAGCTAGCACGTTTTGCAGATAGTTTGACTATTACACCAAAAGATATTAAAGATCTTAAAAACTTTGATGATCCAAACAAACAACAAGAGGAGTTTGCAAGATTAGTTGGCTTTAAAATGGGTCTAATGAAAAACAAGTTTGTAGCTACTAAAGAGTACATGCGTATGGGAGCAATCTTAGGCACTGTCAAAGATGGAGCTGGAAAAACGCTATTTGATTTTAAAAGCGATAAAGCAGCACTTGGTTTTGATGTAACTACTGACCCTGAGGGTCTATTTGAAAGCTTTGAAGATAGCTTGGTTGATGAGTTTGGATATAGCCCTGGAATGATGGGGTTTGTAAGCCGTGAGTTTTACAACAGCATATGGGCATATGCACTATCTAAAAGTCTTGTAAAAGATGGGATTGTAAGAAAAGAGGTAGTTGATGGTGTTACTCAAATTAACTACAACGGTAGAGAGCTTCGCCCAATTACTGCAAGCAGACCTGATAAGCATGGAAATGCATTGCGCTTTTTAGATGCAAATAAAGCAATCTTTTTTCCAAAAGGTGGTGAAGCATTTGGGGAGTTTTATACACATGCTGAACATATGGAAGCACTTGGCGGTGCACCTGATGAGTACTTCTCTAAAGTACATGACTTAGGTGAGGGAGAGGGAGCAAAAGTTATTGCAGAATCTATCTGTATTCCTGTTTGTACTCGTCCTTACGCAGTACGACAAGCGATATGGACACCTTAGAGCGTTTACGCATTCGTGCTAAAGCTGGACTTTCAAATCCAGCTTTAGTGACAGATGAGCTGCTTAATGCAAGTCTAGAAGAAGCGTCTGAAATCATTGACACAAAAGCTGTCAATGATACGTTGCGTTTAGATATTGCCTACTTTAGATTTATTCTAAGTGTGCAAAAAGATGGTGTAAGTGAGTTAGATGTGCAGCTTTATTCTAAAGCATTAGCTGCTCTAAAGGCTGCACCTGAGCAAGTAAATAGTTCAACAACGCAAGTAGCATCGCCTGCATATGTAGGTAAGAGGAGCAACAATTGGGGATAAGTAGTGCAATGCAAAAGCTAGCAGATACTTTAAGCATTGATTTAATCGACCTTGAATCTGAGATTAATAGCGTAGGTAACTATCTCTATCTTCTTAGTTTAGAGAAAAAAGACATGCTGACTACTGCTTATACATTTGGCATCGTAATGGTTGGTGTGAGCTTAAGTGGTCAAAAAGATTCTCTTTATCCAATTGTTGAGAGTGTTATCTCAGATACTACAGATGCAATGTTAAATGCTGAACTGATTGATATTTCAAAAATCAATCTGCGAATAAAAGAGAGACTGTTTCAATATGAGGTTCGAATTACAATCGAAGAGGAGCTGGTGTAGAGATGGGAAAGTTTCTTGAGCAATACTGGCAAGCAATTGTTGGATTGGTTCTACTTGGAATCTCTTTTGGAGCGCTTCAAAAACAGGTAGAGCATGACAAATTAGCTATAGAAGCTAACAAAAAGTATATTGAACAGAGTGCACTTGAAATGCGTTCAATTCGTCAAGCTGTAACTGAAAGGCTTCGTAGAGATATGGCAGATACTAAGTATGTCTCAAAAGAGTTGTTCATTGCACAATTTAAGAATTTTGATGATCGCATGAAACGTATTGATAATGCTCTTGAAAAAATTCTAATTCATGTTAAGAGAAAGGGAGGTTAAACAATGGATTTAAGAAAAGCAACTCAAAAAGATATTGATGACTTAATGGCACGTTTTCATTCAGATGATTATAGACGTTTTGAAGAGTTAAGCCCTATTGAAAAAATCTTAGTGGGTAATGGTTGTGGTGGTAAAAACTCTTTTATCAATCCACCTGACTTTGTATTTAAACGTCCATGTAATGAGCATGATTGTAAATATACATATGGTGGTGATGAAAGCTGGCGTAACTACTCTGATAAAGAGTTTTATAAAGAGACAAGAGATGAGATAAAGCTTGGAAATTATGGAGTGTTTAAAAAAGCATATTATGAATTTTGGGCTTTTACTTACCATGCAGAGGTGCGCTTTCGTGGTGCTAAATATTTTAATTTTAAAACAGGAGCAAGATTATGAGCAAGATTTTAATGATGATGGCAGCAGCGTTTGCTATGGCGGTTACATTTGCTGGTTGTGATGAAGAACGAGCACAAAACATTGCAACAGCAGCGGCTAATGCCTATGGCAGTGTTAGACCAGAAGTAGTAAGTGCAGCTATGTCTCACATCTCTGGAGACATTAACGATAGCCAACTTAAAGATATTGCCATCAAGTTTGGTGAAGATTATTTTGTTGAAAGATTTTTAAGAGTAGGAGATGAAAATGGCACTTCAAGTAACTAAGTACAAAGTACTAAAAATTCTTCGTGCTCCAGGAAAGAAGCATGAAGTTAATTCAACATTAGAATTGACTGACAAAAAAACTATTGATGCACTTATTAAAGCTGGTGCAATTGAACCAGCTCAAACTAAAGAGGAGACAAAATAATGCCAGAGATTAAAAGAAGAATAGGAGGTGGACGTCTTAGTTTTGAAAAACAAAATGCAGATGGAACATTCGCACCTGCAATTGAGATTGGTGAGGCTAAAGATGTTGTTTTTAAACAAGATACAAAGACAACAAACGCTATGAACCATGATAACGCTATAGAAGTTGTTAGTGATGTAGCAATTACTGATATGAGTGCAACAATTAGTTTTAAGACAACAAACCACTCTCCTGAAAACTTAGCAATTGCCATGGGTGGGACATACACAACACAAATTTTTGCAATTGGTGATACCTTACCTGATTTCACAGTCGCGTTAGTATCAACTACACTAAATGTAATTACAGGTGCAACTGAGGCACTTCAAAAAGGTAGATTTACTTTTATTGAATCTCCTCCAGGTGGTACAGTAAAAAGAGTATTCAAAATTCCTCTAGCACTAGTTACATCAAATGATAGTCTAGCTCTTATGAGTAAAGAGTTTGTAGAGCTTAGCTTTAACGGCGAGGTGCTAAAGCTAGACACTGAAGAGTATTTTTACGAATACGAAATGGATATTTAATCATGTCACTATTAATAACACATGAACTAACTCCAGAAGTTGGTGGCAAACAATACAAAGTGGTTTACACAGAACCATCTAAAGCTATGCAAAAAGAGCTTGATGCAATCACTCAAAGCAATCAAGAGAAAATGACAAGTGTATTAGTAGCCCAAGGTGCTCTTCAATCTGCTGATCGTGCATATATGAATAACAATGCGCTTCTTGAATTAGAAGATGATGTACTTATTAAGCAAGGTGTTACGCGAACTGAGTTGCTATTTGAAAACCGCGGTTATCTAAAAGAGATAGCGTCTCAAAGAGTGAACATGAAAGTAGCGGCAGAGGATGCTCCAACTGCTGATAATGCACTTGAAGCCTATTACGAAAAAAGATTTGAATTACTAATCAGTGGTGCTGATCAGGCTACATTAAAAAAACTAGTGACTTCTAATAAGCTCACATATACAGAGATGTTTAATGATCAGTTAGAGCCATTAGTAAAAGAGTCAAAAGAAAAAAAGTAGACAACGTTATCCTCTACATGCACTCTCTAAGGGAGGATAATGGAATCTTTTCATACGAGTTAACTAGCGCATGGGAGTGTGCGCTTGCAGATGTAGTAAACCTAGGTGTAGAAAGTGGTGTTAGTGGTGCACATATAAATTTTGCAGTAGTAGAAAAGTACTGCCTTGAATATGATGTGCAGATGGGTGTTATTGAGATGTTTGGACATGCTAAGCATGTCTGTTCAGAAGTATTTAGAGAGGATGATTAAGTATGGACAAAAAACTTCAGCTATATATCAACTTTAATGCTCGTACTGGTGAGCTCACCACTGCTCACAAAGAACTTAACCGTTTCAATAGCACTATCAATAAAACAACGCAACAAACAAATAGATTAGATAGCAGCGTAGATAGACTCACTTCACGACTTACTACAATGGGAGCTGCTGTAGCTGGCGCTTTTGTATTTGATAAGATTGCTCAAGGTACTAGTAATGTAATTAGCACCTTTGCAGACCTTGAAGATGCTGCTATTGGTGTTCAAAAAACTACAGGCTTAAGTGGTAAAGCACTTGATGAGCTTACAGATAAGCTTGATGCGATGTCTACTGCAAATGAAGGGTTTGAAGTTGAGAACCTTTACACAATTTCCGCTGCAGCTGGTCAACTTGGAATTGCTGGAGTAAATAATCTTACAAAATTTACAGAGGCTATTGCTAAAGTAGAAATAACCTCAGAGATGAGTGCCCAAGAGGCATCAAAAACATTTGCGAAGCTTACGAATATACTTCATGAACCAATAGAACAAATCGAGACCCTCGCAAGTGTTTTTAATGAACTAAGCAATACCACTACTGCAAATGTTCAAGATTTATCAATGTTCACAATGCGCTTAGGTGGTGCTGGAAAAATCATTGGACTAACTAGTGCAGAAATTCTAGCTCTAGGAGCAACACTAAATGATACTGGAAATAATTTTGAAATAGGTGGAAGTGCTATATCTCGTCTTATGATGAAGATGAGTGCAGATACAAAAGATTATGCTGAGGCTATGGGCGTAGACTTTGAACAGTTTGCACATATTTTACATACAAAACCTATTCGCGCACTTGAGCTATTTTTTAAACATATTCAAGCTTTAGATGCAAGTAAGCAGATTGAGTTTTTAAGAAAGCTTCAGCTTGATGGAGTTGAGTCTGCATCTGTACTACTAAAGATGTCCACTGCTACAGATAAACTCTCTCAAAACTTAACTACTGCAAACAATGAGACAATACGAGGAACATCAATAAATATTGAGTATGCAGCAGCTGCTGAATCCCTGCGTATGCAACAGACTAAAACAAACTCTGAACTTAAACTATTTGCTCAAGCTCTTGGGAGTGAACTTAAACCTGCCCTGCTCGAAGGTAGCGCACTGCTTGGTGAGTTTGCACATTGGGGAACTCAAAACGCAGATACAATAATTGGAGTTACTAAAGTAACTGGTGAATTAATCTTGGCATATGGTTCATACAAAGCAGCCGTTTTAGTTGCGACTGCAGTTACTAAAGCCTATACAGCTGCGACTGCTACTAGTGCTGTTGTAGTTGGCAAGTATGGACAGTCTATAAAAAGTGCGACACTACTTCAAAGAGCTTTTAATATTGCAATTAAAGCTAACCCTTTGGGACTTATTGCAACAGGTGCAGTTCTAGCATACGAAGGAGTTACGCTATTAAATAGTTCATTAGAAGAGACAAGAAAAAAAGCAGATGAACTTGATGGTTTAAATGCTCGAGCCTTAGAGTTGGCAACAGAGTATTATGATCTTCAAGATAAGATAGAAAATGGAAGCTGGCTATTTAAGCAAGGTAGAGTAAACGAATTAAAAGATGTTGAAAAAGAGATTGGAGTTATAAACTCCAGACTAAACAATATGTTTACAGAGAACATCAAAAAAGTTGAGAAAAACACAAAAGATACTGCAAAAACAATTAAAACAAGTCTTGCAGATATTACCAAGCCTATCAAGTATGAAGTTATTGAAGACCCTAAACAAGCATCTCTTATCAAAAAAATTGCAGATGAGCATAAGGCGCAACAAGAGAGTATAAAATCTCAATGGCAGAAATACTATGAAGAGATTGGTGAGCTTGATACTGCATGGGGATATGAGCGAGAAAACATCCTTAAAGAGTTTAGTTACCTAAGCCAAACAGAGCAAGAAAAGATTATAGCACTGCGAAAAAAAGAGTACTTTGAAATTTCAAAAGTTGCAAAAGATGAAGCTGGAGATGTAGTTTCTATCTGGAGTAACGTAACAGAATCAATGGCAGATAGTTTTGATAATAATCTATTTGATGCATTAACAGGTAAATTCACAGACTTTAAATCATTTCTAAAAACTACATTTAGCGATTTAGGAAACTATATATTAAGTCCATTTGCTAAACAGTTAAGTAGTTCATTTCTAGGCAGAAGTGCACTCTCAACACTTAGTGTAACTGCATTAAAAGCAAACGGCGGTAGAGTAGATGAAGCAACAGGTAATATAATTGGTTCAGGAGTAACTGAGGGAATTATTGCAGATAGTGGCGGTCAGATATTAAGCGGTTCTGCGATTGCTGGCAATAGCAACTTGTCTGATGCATTAAGCTATACGAGTAATTTGAAAAGTGCGTATAGCTTAGCTACAAATGGAATTAGTGGCTCTATTATTAGTAGTTCTCAATCAATTGCAAGTGGAATTAACTCTTTAGGTTTTACAGGTGTTGCCAATGGGGTTGGTGGTTTTGGTTATGGGTTATCGAGTCCTTTAACAGCACTTGGCAATCCTACGATGTACATGCAAGCTGGTCAAATGGTAGGTGGTGCATTAATCGGTTATGCCGTAGGTTCAATTGGTGATGCTCTGTTTAATGCAGACACTCACGCTGCAAATGCTGGTGCTGTTGGTGCAGCGATTGGTACATATATTCTTCCTGGTATTGGTACTTTTATTGGCGCATTACTTGGTTCTGCTATCGGTGGGTTGTTTGGTAAAACAAAACAAGTAGGTTCAGGGTTTAACCTACAATCTTCTGCTGGCTTTGGTGATGTTGCAGACATTCAAGGCTATTCTAGTTTTGAGAAAAATAGCTGGTTTAATGATAAGAGCTGGACGAATGTACATGAACTAAGCTCAAGCGATAAAGCACAGATAAATTCTATATTTGGAACATTTGAATTTTTACTCGATAGCTTAACTGATAATAAAGATGTAATAGTTCAAGCTGGCATGTATAGCGGTACGCAATTAATTGATACTGCACTTCCAAAAGCTTTTCTTCAAGCAATGACGGGTCTAAGTAATATTCCAGCAACCATTGGCGATAGTGCATTAGATAAGGTCTTTGACTCTTGGAATGAATACGCAATTAGTTTTGATAAAACTGTAACAGAGGCATTAACTGAATCCGTTGGCTCATTCATAACTGCTCAAAGCTCTTGGAAAAGAACAATCGCTCAAATTGATGGTGAGGACATTTTAAGTTTTGATATTGATGTTGCAAAAAAAGGTCTAAAAAATCAAATAGCAATATATGGTTCGTCTTTAAGAGATGTTGAGGGTCTTCAAAGCGCACTTGATAATTTAGACTTCAAAGCATTTACAGAACTTTCAAGTGAATTAATCGATCATAATTACTTCAAACCTGAAAACCTAGAGATAGTAACAGCACTAGGTAATGAACTTGGAAAGCTTGCATCACTTGAAGCAAAACGTGTTGAACAATTAAAAGCTGAAGAAGAGACATTAAAAACAAATGAAAAAGCTTATGTAACAGCTGTAAATAAAAACTTTAATTCACTACTTGACCCTGATACTCTTTACATTGATGGTAATAAATGGGTTGAAATTGGGGAGGCTGCATCTTGGGCTTTTAAAGTTGGTGAAGATGGTATTAGAAATACAGCAAAGACAATTGAAGAGACACTAATTAACAATCCTAAACTTGATGAGTCAGGAGATATTCTAAATAGTACAACTACATTTTTAAATGCAGCGATTACTTCACTAAATAACTTCAAAAACGCATTAGGTACGCTTAGTTCATCTGTACAAAGTAGTATTGATTCTCTTACATCTAGAACGTTTAAGTACTCAGACATTAAAAATATATCAGGCAATTTAGCACATTCAACTAACGAGACATTTTTAGCAGATGCAACTGGTATGCAAAATGATATTCTAAATTGGTATCAAGGAACTACTGAGCTTAAAGGCATCTATGATGGACTAAGTGTTAATAATAAAACATACACAAAGAAAGACCTGGACAATCAATTAGCAGTTGTTAAAAGTGGTAAAGATATTAAAAAAGAGATTAACACATTTAACTCTATGCTCTCAAGCTATAAAAGCACATTAGATGAGCAGACAAATATTGTTGCTAATATTGAAAGTGTAACTAACAGTTTACATGACTCAGTTATTAGTATGAGCCTTGATGATTCCATTAGTTATCTAAGCCACCAAGATAGAGCTGGCATTGCACTATCTGAGTATAAAACAGCATTTACTGGTCTTAAAGGTGCTATGAGTTCAGGCAACAGCAGCGATACATCTCTATATTTAAGTCGTGTTGTTGAAAACTCAAAAGCATATTTAACAAATCTAAAAGAGTATTCAGGTGCATCTAATTACCAATTTGAATTTGCAAGAATAGCAACACAATTAAAAGGTGTTGGAGGACTTACAAAAGCGCAAAAGACTCAAGAAGAACTTACAGCTGAAACTAATCGCTATATGTCAGACATTCAAGCAGCAATACTCTCATATGATCCAACCATTGCAAAAAGCACTGAAGAGTTAGCAGGCATTGCCAAAGATGAACTCCTTGGACTTCAAAACCTAATCAATCAAAAAAGCTTTGACCCTACAATCAATGTATCTCCAGTTATCTATGTAAATGGTGTACAGACTGAGGCAATAGTTCAATCCAATAATGTTGCTATCTCACCAACTACATCAAGCCCGTACGCAGGAGCATCTTACTCAGACTTAATCGCTGGAAAAACAAGTGATGATTTAACTCCAACTTTCGCCTCACAACTTCGTGTTGCTGCATTAGCTGAGAATAATACAGCAGGATATGCAATTGTTGATGATTGGTTAAAAAACGAGGGCTTTAGAACGGCTGGTTATACAGGTGATGGAGACCCATACTCTATTGCTGGATCAGTTCATAAAAAAGAATATGTCATAGGTGCTGACCAAGTTAGCAACCCAATTAACCGTGACATACTTGCCAGACTGGAAGCACAAAGAAAAGGGCAAAAAGGAAATTCTTTAAATTTAGGCTCATCTCAAAAAGCTCAAGGACTAGAAGAACAAAATGAGCTTTTAAAAGAGCAGAACAGTATGTTAATAGAACAAAACGAGATGATGTATGAAGCACTTAAAACTAATAAAGAGATGCTAGACATATTTGAGAAATGGGACTTACGTGGACTTATAACTAAGGCAGTAAGCTAATGAGTACTGTACTAATACCTATTCCTTACACAATCTCAAATATGGTTTGTGCAACTGAGAGTTCACCTGAGTTTGTTCAAGCTGATATTTATAACACTGGTAATTCAGTTCAAGTGGCAGCTGAGAACTCTGTATATAAATCTCTTAAAGATAGCAATACTGGTGGAAGTACTCCATCAGTTAATATTGCAAACGCTCTACTTGGTACTGAGACTGCAACATGGATAAAAGATGGTGCTACAAATCCAAGCAGACTAACAGATGAATTTTTACACTCTCAAACAATTGGTGATGAGACTATCAATAACGGAAGTGTGAGTTTCGATATAGAAACTGACTCAATTGATATGCTCGCTTTAATGAATATAGAAGCTGATAGCGTTGATATAACCTATTTAGCTGATGATGGCACTACTGTAATTAAAGAAAAAACTACAACTAGCCTACTTATAAACGAAGACCTAGACATTATGGACTATATATACAATGAAGATGATGAGCTTAAAAATGCTTTTATAGTCTATTTGCCAAGAGCATACTCTGTAATTATTCGTGTTGCTCTTCATAGAGAAATTGGTGTTGCAAAGGTTGGAATTCCACAAGTTGGAAGAATACTACAAGTTGGAGTCTCTAAATGGGGAATTGAGAACAGAGTAAAAAACTATGGTGGCAGAGAAGATAACACATTTGGAATTAGTACATTTAATCCAGGTGAAAAAGTTAATGTCATGAAGGTTGACTGCATTATTCCTACACCTGAATACAGCGCAATATTTAGAAAATTAAAAAACCTTATTGATACTCCCACTCTAGTTCTAGGTGATTCAAGAGAGAGTGGACAAGAGGCTACATGGGTATATGCGAGCATTGATGATGTCTTACACATCATGTCAAATGAGACAACATCAAAAGTGCTTTTAAAAGCAAATCCACTAATTTAAAGGAGAGTAGATGGCAATAGATAAAGTAGATGAAATCACAGTTGTTCCTAATAAACCAGATGTAAACTTTAGATCCATACTAAATTCATGGTTTGCACAGTTTGCTACATTCTTAGGACAGTTCAATATTAGCATTGGGCAATTAAACCAATTAGAGATAGATATTAATGGTATTAAAGAGAACCTAACAAACCTCGTAAGCAATTTTTCTACAACTATCACTCAAGAGATAACTACTTTAAAAAATAGTGCTCTTAGTTTAATATCACAAAGCCAACAAGCTGCACTAGGTGCAATCTCTGATGCAAGTACAACCGCTTCTACTACTGCACAAAATGCTATTGGCAACATCCAAGCTCAAGAGACAAGCTCAGCTGGAGTAATTACAACTGCCAAAGATAGTGCGATAGGAAGTATTGTAATAAAAGAGACTCAAGTAAAAACAGATATTGACTACTTGGTCTCTACCATTCCCTCAAAAGTAGATGCTGATTTACTAGTTCTTGAGCTAGCCAATAAGCTAACAGCAATAGAGAATGAGAATATAGCAATTCAAACATTAATTGCAAATTCTACAAATTTAACAACTGTGGAGGTTCAAGATGTCTTTAACTCTTTAAATAACACAAACGCGGTGGCTTCAATAGCTTTAAATCTTTTGAAGTTACAAAAAAAATTAATTGATAAAGGAGCATTGTAATGGCAGACATTAACCAACAATTAGCAGACATCGTACAAGCTGCAACTGATTTACTAGATGTAGCATCTGGAAAAGTCCTTGAGCTAGAGACAGCAAAGCAAACAGCAATAGATGCAATAGCAAGTGATAAGAGCACTTGGAATACGCAATATACAAATGATGTAAATACAGCTGTTCAAACAATAGCAGATGCGTTAACTTCTGCAACAGGTGCAATATCAACTGCACAAACAACAGCAGTAAATGCAGTGATTTCACAAGAAGAGTCCTTGAATGCAAGGATTAACAGTATCGAACTTTATTTTAGAAGAGCAAGGAGAAAATCATAATGAGTTACCAAATAACAAAAGACAAATTAGTGGCTGACATAGCAGCTGCTGGAACGGCAACAGATAAACTTTTACTTTCACAAGCATTAGTTGAAGTTTCAAGCGCGGAGGCGGTTGATGTTGAGGATTACAACACACGTTTAACGGTAGTTGAAAGCTCAAAAACACAGTCAAACAGACTTATAGGCAAACGTGTCCCACAAGGCTTTAGAGCTACAACTCACGTGCTTTATTCACGTGGTACAGATGAGCAAAATATCTTTTTGATTTCAAATAGTGGTACATCAAGGTGTCTATTCTCTCCTGATGCTGGAGATAATTGGTATTGGTGGGACTTACACGTTTCGCGTGACAATTATGCTTATGATGTGATTGTAGATGAAACGCTAGGAAGTTTTAAAGTGTTTTGGAAAACGTCTAATATTATCTATGAAAGTTCTTGGATTTCATATACAGATATGATTAATACGGGTTTTGTTCCACAAATTGCAGTTGGTACAGCAATAACTACAAATACAGCAAAAGGTAGTTATTTCGGAGTTGGTTTACATAAAGACGGTCACATGTTTTTAACTTATTCTACTATCGCAACAGCAAACGCACGTGACCTTTGCTCAATGACTAAGCCATTTGGCGGTTCATGGGGAGCTGAAACTATACTATTAGCTCATCAATGGGATGGTGCAACTACCTATTTTAATGAAGATATTAAAACACGTGTACTAAATAACTCTATAAATGACACCTTTTACTTTGGATCAGATGCAGCAAACTCGATAACTGCAAATTATGCACGTTTTGGGGTGTATAAAGTAGTTTGGAATGGCATAGATAATTTTACCTTTACACGTCTTGGGATGGATAGCTTAAACGCTGCTCCTTATTACTTAGGCACTTACTGTTCACTATACTTAATCAATGATGCAAACGATGCTGATAAAGAAAAGCTTGTGCTTATATCAACAAATGATGGCAATGCACTTGATAATGTTTATCTTGTAAATACAGACACTTTTTCTGCATTTGTTAATACAGGATTAGCCATTACACAAGACCCAAATACTTACACACATTACCCTTTAGCAAACGGTCAATACATTCGTAATGATTGGCAATACACAAAAGATTGGGGTACTTCTTGGCAAGTACTCGGCTACAATCATGCCAATTGGCAAACCAACACTTATGCACAATTAACGGCTGGACGTTTTAGAACATATTACGGCTATAACAGCGAATACAAAATCATTGATTTAGAAACATTTAAAAGGTAGTAAAAATGGAAATTACATATAAGACATATACGCACAACCCTTACACAGGGGTTGAGTGGAGCGAAAAAGAGTTTGATGCTTTTGATTGGGATAACTACAAATCTACTCTTCAAGAAAAGCATGATTTTGAAGTAGCAAAGGCTAGTAAAGAGCGTGAACTGTTTTTAAGGTATGAGGATAAAGAGCCAAAGTCAGTTATTTTATCTTCATTAGGATTTGATATTGATGCTGACCATAAAGCAAAAGATAATGTCGCATCTTTGATTGAGTACATGCAAAACAATGAAATCACTGAAGAGGAGTTTAGAGATGCCCATAATGATTTTCATCCAGTAACTGTTGCAAATCTTGAAACAATTAAAGCTGAAATTATTGAAGCTGGTCTTTCTTACTATAAAGCAAAATGGGCTAAAGAAAAAGCAATTAAAGCGGCTAAAACTTCAAAAGAAGTTGAAGCAGTAGAAGTTTAAGGGAGGCGAACATGAGCTTAGCAACAACAAGGGATGCATTACTTGCAACAATAGAAAGTGGTGCTACTTCTGCGGCTGATAAATTTACGAGTGCGCAAGCACTTGGCGAATTGATTAGCTCAAAAAAAGAGCAAAAAGCAAGCTTTGATACAAGGCTTGCAAGTGCTGAAACACGATACAATGGGAACAAAGATGTAAAAATCAAAAACATACCGTTTGAGATTTATACTACGCACCAAATTTATACTAAAAATCCTGACAAAAACGATTTTGTATTCATAGCACAATCTAATGCGTACCGCCAATTTTTCGTTTCAGACGATAGGGGTGAGACATGGTACGCAGTTGAATTTGATGCAGCAATCGCTTATGACAGTTGGAAGTTTGACTTTGTAATTAATACAGATAACAATTCATTCCGTATCTTTTATATGAGCGCAAATATCATTTATGCATCTGATGAAATAAGTATGACAGATTTAAAAGTCAATAACTCTTTTAAAATTACAACAGGAACAGTTTCTGCGATAAGTCAAAATGGTACGAAAAATGAATTTTTTGTTGCAGAACGTCACGCAGATGGTCACTTGTTTTGTGCATTTACAGAGCATGATGGCAGTTATTACAATACGTATTTCACGCAACTTAGAAACGGACAAACTGTTTGGGACGCGGTGGCACTTTTAAAAAGTCACGATTCAACGTACCATGATAATATCGCTACAAATATCGTTATAAATAAAACTGGCGATAAAATGTACTTCTTCGGTTCGAACATGACTAATAGTATAGCTGGTGCAATCTGGACATTTGAGATTGTTTTTAATCCTGATAACGGGAGCGGTGCGTTTGAAATTGGTCGTTTTTACACATACACAAGAGGTTCTGCACCATATTACTTGTATTTTAGAAGTCGTGCTGTGCTTGTGAATGAGGGAACAGCTAACGAAAAACTTTATGCTTTGCCAAATTTCACAACAAACACAGTTCAATACCCTATGTTTATCAATATAAGCAGTTTTAACAGTTTTACTGTTTGGAGTAACAATGTAGGAGATACGAACTTTGGTAGCTATCAGATGCACACATACGGGCAGTACATGTTACCTAATGAGAAGTTCATATCTTACAGACGTTGGGCTACTATGGACGAGGGGCATAATTTTAAGCAAGTTTGGGCGAACTTTACTAGTGCAAACGATCAGTATTCTGTTTGGCATGGTGGTTGTTATACCTCAATACCAACAGGCGAACGTCCTTATATATTATGCGATTTATTTAATGAAGTAGAAAGAGAGTAATACTAGAAAGGTGCAGCCACCACCCCTGATGACTGCACAAAGATTCTATACAAAAAGTCCACCACCCCTAAAAATGATTGCAAAATGCAAAGGAGCATTATGCAAAAGAAACTCAAAGCCCCATTCGGATGGATTGGTGGCAAATCAAAATTAGCTGATGAGATTATCAAACTCATTCCTGAACACTCTTCTTACATAGAAGTATTTGGTGGAGCACTGTCTGTACTTTATAAAAAGCCTCGCAGTAAGATTGAAATAGTTAATGACATTAATGGTGAGCTGGTGAACTTACATCGTATTATTCGCTCAAGACCACAGAGCTTATCTGACTATTTACAGCAGCTGCTAATCAGTCGTGAACTATTTAAAGATATTAGACATCAAACACTCAAGCCAAGAAACAATATTGAGCGAGCTGCTTTTTACTATTATCAGCTCTCCATGAGCTTTGGTTCAAAAGGAGAGAACTTTGCCATGCCAAAGAGCAGACGTCCAAAAGATATATACAAAGATTTTAGGAAGTGGTCTGACAGATTAAAGTTTGTAACAGTTGAGAATATGAGTTTTCAAAAACTTTTACATGAGTATGATAGACCATAGGCTTTCTTCTATTGTGATCCACCCTACTTTGGAACTGAGAGCTACTATAAGAATACTGGTGGTTTTGGTAAAGATGAGCATATCTTACTAAGAGACACTCTAGCAAACATCAAAGGTAAGTTTCTTCTTAGCTACAATGATGATCCATTCATTAGAGAACTATATAAAGATTTCAATATTAAAGTAACTAAGAAAATAGACTATACACTTGGTTCTAATGTGCATGCAAGACAGAAAAGCGTGAGGGAGGTTTTTATATCGAACTATTGAGGTTCGGTGTAAGACTTTTTTATTGATACCTTTTTAGTTTATGATGATAAGAGCAGATTGAAAACATTTAGTTTTTATAGTATAGAATGCTTAATATTAAATACTAATACTAAAAGAAATAAATGAAAAAATATTTATATGATAACTATATTATTGACCTCTCACTTAAGATTCAAAATAGATTAAGTGAAATAAGTGCAGATTACAATTTTGATTATGGAGATGAATTTGAAATCGCCATATGCGAATTACTGAGAAGTTTCTTACCAACTAAGTATGGTATTTGCAGAGGGTTTGTTGTGAATAAACAAGGTGAAAAAGCTGGAGATGACATTATTGTTTATGACCAAGATAGGTTTCCAACATTAAAACAATTATCTAAAGAAGATTGGTCACGAAAAGAAAATATTCCAATAGAAGCAGTTTATTGCTATATAGAAGCCAAATACACGTTAAATATTGGCATAAAATCAGAAGACTCAAATTTAACAAAAGCGATTGAACAAGTCAAAAATGTTAAAAAACTAGTTCAAGAGAGAACTAGTTTTGGTTTAACTAAAAATGATCCTTATCACACAGAAAAAAAAGAGACAAACATTCCACATGGGATATACCCTAGTAGAAATCCTATTTTTACGATGATATTAAGTCGTTTTGTATCAAACGGAAAAGATAAACTAAAAAATAATTTACTCACTACTAAACTAATCAACGAATTTATAAAAAAAACAAACGTTGATGATACATATCCAGAATCAATTGTTGCAGGAGAAAGTCATACTATTTGTACTTCAATCGACAATAGACCTAATAATTTCATTATCCCAAATGTGCAAAATCGTTACATACTTATAGAGAAAAAAAATATAGCATTAGCTATAAGCTTTATTCATATGTACTCAGCTATTGACTGGATACGATTAGATGCAATGCCATGGCATGAAATTTTCAATGACGCGAAAAACTAAAGATATTTATCACTACTACTCATACAATGATGGCTTATTTGTATTGGCGAACTTTAAATTGAAGATTATGCGTTTTTACGTCAAAAAAGCAGAAACACCCTAGACACTTACGTTCTTAGTGTGATTTTTTCACGTTTTTGTTGAGATTGTACAACATTTTCTGCGTTATTTCAGGAATTGCTTTTCTAAGTTCACCATACCTATGTGTTTTTTGATCTAAAAAATATAAAATGAAAATTTTCCATTTTCCGCTTATTACACTAAGAGCAAGCTCTACAGGGCATGAGAAGCTCTTTTTATTAAATTTATATTCCATTAGTATCCTTTTAGTCTGTATAGTACATTTAAGATAGTACTTGAGTTTAAATTATATTTAGCTTACAATGCGCATGTATAAAATTAAAAGGAGATACAATATGAGTTTATTAATATCAACAATAGCACCAGAGGACGCAACAGGAGTTGTAGCACAAAATTATACAACCATAAAAGATATGGTAGGTTTCGTACCACCTTTATGTGAATTTTTAAGCATAAATCCAAATTCTCAAAAAGCTCTTTTAGATTATGCAAAAATGGTTCATCCACACCCAACTCTTACAGGTAAATTAATTTCGATGATTTCATTATTAATTTCAAATGATAGCAATTGTGATTATTGTGTAGATTTTAATGAATCAATTTTGATTAATTCATTTAACATTAGTCAAGATGAAATTAAAGCTATAAAAGATGACGCATCTAACGTAACTTCTTTAGATGATAAAGAGAAAGCGTTACTATTTTTTGTATTAAAATCTGTAAAAGACCCTCATTCAACCACACAAGATGATATAACAAATCTTAAAAATCTAAAAGCTACTGAATTAGAAATTTATGACGCTCTAAATCACGGTGCACACATAGTAGCAACTGATATAATACTAGATACATTTAAAGTAAAATAGTAAGTATCATAAAAACATGTAGACTCACTGCTTCAATTTAGAAGCAGTAAGATAAAATTATTATAGGCTATTAGGTCTAGGAGTTTTTAATTTACTAGCTGGTAGTACTGGGTATACAACAACAGGTTTTCTTCCAGTTAATGATTTTAAGAATGTTTCAATACTCTTAGCCTCTTTATCATTAATAGTAAGTCCTAATTGAATACTACCCATCTCTTTAATAGCCTCTTTCAAGCTCCAAATTTGACCATTGTGAAAATATGGTGCTGTCTCTTCAATATTTCTAAGAGTTGGTGCTTTTACCATTCCATTTTTGTCACCTTTGAAGTCGCCAACATTAGAAAATTTATATTTCTTTACAACTTCAAATGGTTGCATGTCACCACCAACTGCAACACCACCGTGACAAGTAACACAACCTTTATCAATAAACAGCTCTAAACCAGCTTTTTCAGCTTTAGTTAATGCTTTATCATCTCCATTTAAAAAATCATCATAACTTGATGGAGTAATTAAAGTTCTCTCATATACAGCAATTGTATCTGCAATTTTTTCAAAAGTAATTTTTTGATTTTTACCATATGCTTTTTTAAACTCTTTAACATATGCAGGAATTGACTTTATACGCTTAGTTACCAACTCTTTTGGTGCAGCCATTTCTGGACCTGCTTGAATTGGACCTTGTGCTTGGTCTTCTAAGTGTGGACTTCTTCCATCCCAAAATTGAGAGCTATTTAATACTGAATTATAAACAGTTGGAGAGTTTAAATGATGAGGATTTGATGTCCATTTATGCCCAATAGCAGCTGAAACACCATCAACACCACCTAAAGCTAAATTGTGACAGGTGTTACAACTAATAAGTCCACTTTTTGAAAGTCTTGGATCAAAATATAATTTTTTACCAAGCTCAACTTTTGCCTCTGTTATAGGGTTAGTCGCAACATCAACAAGTTTTAAAACTTCCATCTGACTTTGTGGAATAGCCTTTAAATTTGCTGTTTCAGCTTTTTGACGTAACTGCACATCACTTGATGCATTTACACTAACACTTAACACTAAACCTAATGCTATCTTATTTATATGTTTCAAATTTAATCCTATTTTTAATTATTTTACATCAACTATCAAAAGCATATTTTGTGCATTACACACTTAATAGCAATTTTTACTGATGTCTTAACTTCAACTGCAATATCTTGACATAGACTTTGCATAAAAACGTCTAACTCATCTGTTTTATCATCTAAGAAAGTCAAATTTTACTAAAACAAATCTTAAATGCTATCATTTTTTACTATTTAACCTTGACTGATACTCTTGTGGGTGCTTACAAACTGGACAGTTTTTTAACGCTTTTTTCCCACGATGCACATGACCACAAACTTCACAAATCCACTCCTCTTCTTCATCACTTTCAAACTCTTCACCAGCTTCTAAGCGTCTCAATAACTCTTTATACATATTTTCATGCTCTATTTCAATTTTACCAATACCCTTAAAAAGAGCGGCTGCTTCGTTAAAACCCTCCTCTTTAGCTATGCGTGCAAACTCTGGGTACATTGTAACATTCTCGTAATGTTCACCCTCTGCAGCAGCTATTAAGTTTGCAACAGTATTACCAAACTCTTCACCACTAGTCATATTATTGTGCAGTGCAAACTCTAGCTTTGCATGAATCTTCTCATTATTTGCAGCTCTTTGAAAGTGTTCAGCAATATCTCTGTATCCCTCTTTTTGAGCAATCTTTGCAAAGTACTCATATTTATTTCTAGCTTGAGATTCTCCTGCAAATGCTTTCATTAAATTTACAAGAGTCAAGTTTTCAGTAACCATTACCATATCTTCAGAACAGCAACTAAGTGTTCCTCCACCAACACTACTAACCTCAACCTCATTTCCACAAACTTCACACCTGTAAGTTTCATACTGTCTCATGATATTCTCCTGATTAATTTTGAACAGTATGACACAGGTAACCTTAAATAAGAATTATTACTATTTAGGAATTATGTTATACTTCTGAAATGGAGAAAAGATATGAGCGATTACACAGCAATTTTAAAACAGAATGATTTAAAATCAACTCATCAAAGAGTAGCGATTTTAAAAGTAATAGAACAAGCTGGCCATATAGATATTGAAACTTTGTTGTCAAATCTAAAAGAGACCTTTCCAACAATGTCACAAGGAACACTTTACAGAAATGTAAATGACTTAACAGATAAAGGGATTTTAGAAGAGGTAAAAACAACAAAACAGAAACAGAAATATGAAATTTCAAAAGAGCCACACATTCATCTTGAGTGTATAAAGTGTGGAAAGCTTGAAGACTTTAAAATAGATACAACTGAATTTGTAGAAAATGTTGAAAAAACAAGTGGCTACAAAATAAATTGTAGCCAAATAGTACTAAGTGGAAATTGTAAAGAGTGCAGAACTTAACGTCCGTAATATGCCACTAAAGATGACTTAGCAATAGTATGGCTATTTATCATGTAACCAACTAAAGCAGGATTTGCACTTTCATCTAAAGAGAGTTTTTCAGTGTCAAGTGCATATATTGTAAAAATATACTGATGAGCACCATGACCAACTGGAGGACAAGCCCCACCAAAACCACTAGTTTTATAATCTGTTAAACTCTGAACAGAACCTTTTGGAGCAGTTTTATTTTTTACATTCCCAGCACCAGCTTTTAAGCTTAATGTTTTAGCGTCAATATTAAAAACAAGCCAATGCCACCAACCGCTTCCAGTAGGAGCATCAGGGTCATACATAGTTAACGCGTAACTCTTAGTGCCTTTAGGTGCGTCACTCCAACTAAGCTCAGGGGATAGATTCTTGCCCGTGCATCCAAAACCATTATAAACCTCAGAGATTCCAAGCTGTCCACTAACAGTAGGACTAGAAAGTGTAAACCCCTCAGCCCAAGCAGAGCTAACAGACAATAAACTCATCAAAACTAAAGATACTATTTTAATCATGCGATTCCTTTTTAAAATTTAAATACACTATAACGCTTTTTCAATAACTTTCATTGCTAAAAACATCAATGAAGTCTTACCTTTTATACTTTGTTGCAGTTCAATAAACCCAAGCTTACTATAAAAATTTTTCGCCTCATCTTTGCTGTCAACAACTACACCAAAGCAACCAACTTTTCTTTTTTGTTCCAATGAAAGTTCTAATACATGTTTCATTAAGAGCTGTCCAATTCCACTTTTTTGATGACCTATTACCACACCTAATCGTGAGATGCGTAAAATTGGCAATGGATAATACGGTAAATTACTATACTCACTTGATAAGAAGTGTTCTTTATAAATTTCACCACTACTAACACTTATAAACCCAAGTATATTTTCATTTTCTATTGCGACGTAATTAGTCCCAATGTAATTCTTAAATTGATTCTGACCAGCAAATTTTTGAAAAAAATAATCTAATTCTATGTTACCACAACTAAAATTTTTCCTATTATCACTTTTAGATAACAGGCGTACTTCAATCATTACGCATTAATTGTATAAGTTCAGGTGTTGGTTCATTATTCTGCGAAGATAACACTTCATCAAAAGATTCATCAATGAGTTCAATCTTTTTTTCATCAAAAAACTGCGATGGAATCTCTTCCAATGCACTTAAATAGTAATTTAATGCGTTTTCTACTAAAAAAGCTTTTTTTAGACCGTGCACTTTACTATAAGACTCAAAACGATCTTTTGTTTCATCAGATATATAAGCTGAAATTTGTGCTGACATTTTGTAACCCTTACATTAAATTAGTTATTTCTACAATTTTATAGAAAAATATATTTTTTGTCAAATTATACTTTCAAATGTACCGCCAACCAAACAGTTTTTTCATCTTCACTCGTCCACTCAACCCTATGTTTTTGGTGAGCTTTAATATGCAAATAGTCACCAACAGCTAAACGAACACTTTTCTGATTATCAAAACCAATAACCGCCCTACCTTGTAAAACAATCACCCACTCATCCTCTTCTTGATCATACCAAAAATCTTTAGGTGATACATGAGCATCTGAGATGATTCGCTCTATTTTTACATTTTTAGATTCTAATAATGTTTGAAAAACTTCATCTTTAGAATCTACTAAATTTGAAAAAATATTCATTTTAAATACTTAATCAAAAAACTATTCAGCTGATTAGCAAAACTTTCTGCATCTTTTACTCCAAAAGGTGCAGGTCCTTTTGTAATTACTCCGCTGTCACGAATCTCTTCCATTAAGTTTCTCATTGCTAAGTACTGCTTTACATTTTCGGTGCTGTAAAGCTCACCTCTATGGTCTATTGCGTGAGCATTTTTTGTTATTATTCTATCTGCTAGGGGGATGTCTGCGGTTATTACTAGGTCAGATTCTTCTACCATCTCTACAATGTGGTGGTCTGCTTCATCTGCTCCTTTATCTACTATTATATAAGTAACATGAGAAGACTTTCCGATGTTTATTTTTTTATTTGCAACAACAAAGGTTTTTAAACTAAGACGTTCTATGGCTCGAAGTAAAATCGGTTTTAATAGGTTTGGAAAAGCATCGCCATCAACATATAGTCTCATTATTTGAGAATCCAAACCGAAAACTTACGCCCTTTTATTTTTCCATTTTTTAGTTGTTTGTGTGCTTCATCTATAAAAGAGCGATTAATTGCAACATAACTCTGTCTATCGTAAATGTCAATTTTACCAATGTACTTACCCTCAAGTCCAGCATCACCTGTAAGTGCACCTAAAATGTCACCTGCTCTTACTTTATCTTTTTTCCCACCCTCAATTACAAGAGTTACATTTTGTGGTTTTATTGTAAAGTCTTTAACCTTATGTAACTCTTCTAAATTCTCAAATAAACGGCTTGCATTACGGTAGAACTCAATCTCTCTTGCTTCGTAATTATTGTACAAAGTTACAGCTAAGCCAGTCTCGCCAGCGCGTCCTGTTCGCCCTATTCTATGTGTGTAAATTGCTTCATCATGTGGAACATCAAAGTTAACAACCATTGCAAGCTCTTTAATGTCAATTCCACGTGCAGCCACGTCAGTTGCAACTAGTACAGAACAGCTTCTGTTTGAAAACTGTGTTAGCACGTCGACTCGTTCATACTGCTCTAAATCTCCATGAATTGCTAACGCGTCAATTCCTGCATCTTGCAATTCATCTGCTACTTCATCTGTTTTAATTTTTGTGTTACAAAAAACAATTGTTGTCTCAGGTCTATGTTTAGAGATTAATTTTAAAAGTGAGTGTACCTTTTCATCTACTTGTGCATTATAGAAATGTTCTTCAATTGTATTTTCACTCTCTTGTGAGACTGTTTTTATACTAATAGCATCACTTTGAATAGTGCCACTTAACTTTAAAATCTCATCTGGATAGGTCGCAGAGAATAGTAGTGTTTGAGGTTTATTATCAATATATGAAATAACTTTTTCAATATCTTCGCTAAAGCCCATATCTAACATTCTATCTGCTTCATCAAGTACAAAAGTCTCTATATTCTCAAGCGAGAGTGTACCTTTAGCTAAATGTTTTAAAATGCGTCCTGGAGTTCCAACAACAATGTGTGCTCCATGACGAAGTGAACCTAGTTGTGGGCCAAAAGGCATTCCCCCACATAGTATTAGTATTTTAATGTTGTGCTGAAATCTAGCTAGTCTTCTTAACTCTTTTGCTACTTGATCTGCTAATTCACGAGTTGGACAAAGTACAAGAGACTGAACTCTAAAGTTTTTTACATTTAGTCTATTTAGTACGCCAAGTCCAAAAGCAAGCGTTTTGCCACTTCCTGTTTTTGCCTGTGCAATAACATCTTTTTTTTCTAAAATGTGTGGTAAGCTCTCGTATTGAACTGGGGTCATCTCTTTGAAACCTAACTCATCTAGGTTACTAAGCATCTCTTTTGATAATGGTAGTGCGGAAAAATTTTTATTCATGTGCAATTATACTATAATGGCGAACCTAATTATAAAGGAAGTCAAATGTGCGACTTCAATAACCTAAGCGATGAAGAAAAATTAAAATATCATCTGCTATTAACAGAGACTGCAAACATTTTTGGTGGCATAAACAATTTTTTACAACTTTTAGAAGCTATTAGAGATAGAAAGCCCCACCCAATCATAGCTAGTGAGTGCCTGTTTAGATTTTCGCAAGGCTCTATTACTTGGGGTAAAGTTGTGTTTAACGACAAACTATCACTTCTTTTAAAGAGTAGAATCAATGAGAGTAAACAAGGAAACTTCTTACCACACAAAGATTCAAAACAGTACAAAAAAGTTTTAAACCTTGTACGTACACTTAGCCCAATTGTCTTTGAGGTTACACTAAAAGATGAAAGTAGTTTTAGCATACACCCTTTTGATAAAATAGATGACGATGTAACTATGCTAAACCCAATTTTTGATGCAATATTTTTCTGTTCTGTAAATACCATCAAAAAAATTCTAACATATGAAAAAAGAGATTAATCATGGATGGGACTCAACGTAAAAATATTAGAAGTGGCATAAGTGTCGCAATAGTTTTAAAACAAGATCAAAAAACTGGTCAAACAACAGATGGCGTAGTACGTGACATTTTAACAAAGTCCCCAAACCATCCGCATGGTATTAAAGTAAGACTAATGAGTGGTGATGTTGGTAGAGTAAAAAAAATCTATTGAACTTGGTTCCTACCATTATCTTTTGCCTTATATAGAGCTTTATCGGCTCTTAAAAAAAGTTTATTCAGTGTTTCACCACTTTGATAGTTACTTACACCGAAACTACTTGTTACATGAATTTTTTTATCTGTAAACTCAGTACTTTTTATAAGTAGTCTACATTTTTCTGCTAACTTAAATGTACTTTGTGCAGAGCTTCCAGGTAGTAAGATAACAAACTCTTCACCACCCCATCTTGCAAAAGTATCTACTTCTCTAATATATGCAGAAACTTTAGAAGATATTTCTACTAAAACGTCATCCCCAGATTTATGACCATATGTATCATTAATTTTTTTAAAATAGTCAATATCAAAGAATATTAAACCAAGCTCAATATTGTACCTATCAGCTATCTTAATCTCATGGTTAATACGCTCATAAAATTTACTACGATTAAATATTTTTGTTAGACTATCTATACTGCTGATTTCTTCAAGAGTTTTAACATTTTGTTCAAGCCTATAGTTAGCTTCATGCAAAAGTGTTTCATCAACTATATTTATACAGACTAAATTCTCATGTGCGTTATACAAAGATATTGTAACTTTTTGCTTCATTATGTCAAAAATTGAATTAGTAATATGTGGTCTTGAAATCTCAATAAGTGGCTTAGCAGAGTGTGCATTATAAAAAACTGTTGACTTCATTGCCAAAACAGTTTTAATCTTTCTTTTTATTGAAGTACTGTTTTCAATTTGAAAAAGTTCATCTAACTTTTTATCTTCTACCTCTTTTGCTAACTGCCCAGTATGAATCTGTAACCACTTGTTCCAAAACCTAATTTTCAAATCTTTATCTACAATTATAAATCCACTATCCATAGAATCTAAAATTCTCTTTGCAAAAATTATTTCCACGATATAAACTTAATAAAATCCATCATAGATACTCTTCTATAATTACATCTAATTTCTTTTTTATCCATACAATGGATTCATCTTGTATAAAAAGAATTAAATCACCATATATATGCTCTTCTTCGAATTCAATGGATGTACTAACAACTATTGCTTGAGAATAATCCTTCATTTTCAAGTCATCTTTTATAGATACTTTATTTACAACATTCACATGTGGCGGAGAAAAAGCAACCATACTATTAACTTGTTCAGCTAATTTACCTACTGTTGTGGATGATACAATATTTGTAAGTTCTGTTGCAATATCATTTAAATCTTCATCAGTCGCACTATCATCAAAGTCAAAATATTTTGATATATTTTTCATAGATGATCTATTTAGTATAAATATACTCTCTCCAGAAATTTTACCATTAATTCCTTGACTACAAAGAAAGGCATCATCCTCCATTTTCCCAATGATATAGTCTCTTAATTCATCATCATGAAATAGCTCAATTTTAGGGATATGAAGCGTAGCAAATGCATCTAGTATTTCAGCAATTATTGCCGTTGCAGATCCATAAGCTACATTCATCAGTTCACGTAGAACCTCTTTATGGTCATCATCAAACTCTAATTCTTTGTTCATTATTTAGATTCTACTTTTAATAGAAACTTAACAGTTTTAAAAATTTCTTGCATTTTTTTTGAATTAATTGGTTTTTGTACATGCATGACAGCACCATCACTCATAACTTTTTCAACAGCATGTTCTTGTACATCAGCAGAGACAACAACAACATAAGCTTTTTTGTTAATTGTTTTAATCTGCTTCAAAGCTTCAAAGCCATCCATAACTGGCATTGTCAAATCCAAAAAAACCAACTCAGGACTATTCTCTTCATATTTTTCAACTGCAATTTGACCATTCTCTGCTTCTATAATTTCGTTATCTTCACCAAACTCTTTTTTTAGTGTTTTTATAATTGCAGAGCGTGCAAGTCTTGAATCATCTACGACTAAAACTCTCATACTTAACCCTATTAATTTTAATTTAGCAATTGTATTATACAATTGCTTTAAACTTATAAAATGTAAGGAAAAAATATGCCCAATTCCAAAATTGATGATTTAAAAAAATCACTCTCTGAAGCTGCCTCTCTTGGAATCTTAAGTACTGGAAAACTAAAAGAGACAATTACAACTGCATCTGAAATCCTTCATAAACAGCTAGATGATTCATCACTTGAGAGTACAACAAAAAGCATAGTCTCTGGTGCAATAAACTCCTTTCGTAACAAAGGTACAGATACATCTAAAAACAGTGAAGAAACCAATAGTGTTGATGTGACAAATATGCATGGTATTAACTTAGATGATAAACAAGATATTGAGGATATTGAGAAAAATATAGATACATCTTTTAATAATTTAAATGAAGTTCAATCAGATGAACAGAGCAGTACAATATCTTCACAAGTTGAACTAATTATAAAAAATACTTTCGATAAACTTTCATCCCTCGATAGAAATGATGAAAAAGCCTTTACAAAATTATCTACCATAGTACTTACAAGTGCTGTAAAGTTTTCAAATATAAATGAACCTATTTCTCATAAATTTTTAAACTCTGTAATGCAATCAATTATAAATACATCACATGACTTTTTTAGTAAATACAGCGCACATGAATTAAATCAAAACTTAGATCCTATTTATGTAGAAAGCATCAAGAAAGCATCACGTTTTGCAAATGATGATGTTCGAGAATATCTTTTTGACATACTTGCGCAAAGTATCTCAGAGACATCCCTTAAAGTTAGAGAAGGCATGGTTGAGCACTTCCAGCAAGTTGCACATGAGAGTTTTGACAAAAGTATTGATGTTATGGAGGGACCATTTAAAATGGGTGCTTACTTAGTTAAAGAGCCCCTAACTATTGGTGCATCAATAGGGCAAGAGGGTCTTAGTCTAGCGCAAAAAGCGATAACTTCTATTGCAAAGGGTGCATATAAAGGCGCGAAAGAGAGTATTAAAAAAGTAAATGATGTAAAACAAGAGGTAAAGCCTGAAAAGCCTATACAAAAATTGGACATTAAAACAACAACAGATTTAGGCGATGTAGAGATTCATGCTACATACAAAGAGGACTAACAGACACTTTTAGAGGTCATACGATTTAGCTCCTCACAGCTAAATCCACTAATCTTTCTTGCTTCAACATTTAAACCTTTCTTTTTTGGAAAACTTTGAGGATAGTAACGCTCTATTATCTCAAAATAGATTTCATAACCCAACTTTTCTTTATCGCAAGCATATTTAAACCACTCATCTCCCTTTCTTACATGCTCTATCTCTTCATATAAAACAGTATTAAGTACATCAACTAGCTTTTCAATTCCATCATCGCTTGTTACTTTTTTTAACTTGTCTAAAATAAAAGGTGTTGCATCAAGCCCATTAGCCTCAAGAAAACGTGGTACAACAGCCATACGTTCAACTAAAGTATCTGTTCGTTGAGAAGCTTCAAAAAGTGAATTATGAACGCTAAAATCACCATACTTATATCCCAACTCATTTAGCAACTCTTCTAACATCTTAAAATGTCTAATCTCATCTGATGCTACCTCTAGCCAATCTACATAATATTTATTAGGTAAAGAACTAAACCTGTAAGCTGCATCAAGTGCTAAATCTATTGCGCTATACTCTATATGACAAACCGCATGGATTAATATTGCCCTACCCTCATTCGTAGAAAAGTTTTTACGTTTTTGTACCTTTTGAGGAGCAACTATTTGACAAAGTTTTGCATATGATGGTTCATTAAACTTTATTGGAGTGAAATTTTTCTCAAAATTTACTTCAGCGTTTAAAAAACTTTGATAAAATCCATCAAAATATTCAAACTTTTTTAAAGAATCAGTTGTTTGGATAATCTTTTGCAATGAAGAGTGAAAAAACATAATGGTATTATAGATGAACTATCGTAAATTATCAGCATTTTTACTCACAATTATTATTTATACTATTCTAGTTTTTACAGCTTATAAAATAATAGATAACATGCACTTAAGTAATGTTTATAACGAGAAAAAGATAAAAGTTAATCTAAGAAATAAAACTCTAAAAAAGCCTAAAACAAAACCTACTAAAAAAATAGATAAAAAGATTTTAAAAAAGAAGATTGAAAAAGCAAAATTCCCAAAGCAAGATAAAAAATCGCCAGTCTCAAAATTGCCAGTCTCAAAATTGCCAAAACCTCCAAAGAAGCAAGTCTCTAAAAAAGAGATTAAACCTACACCTACTCTAAAAAAAGAGTCTGAAAAAACTGCTCCATCAAAATTCTTAGAAAAAAAACGTGCTCCTACTGTGGCTAAAAGTTCACCAAAAAAGAGTACTCCCAAAAAAGAGATAACTAAAAAAATTGTCTCTCAAAAAAAACCTATAAGCATAAGCGAACTAAAGAAGTTTTTCAAAAAAGAGCATAATATAACTATTAAACAGAAAAAGAAAAGTCCTCTATATAATTCGATTTTAGCACTACCTGTAAAAAAAGAGCAAAAAAAGAAAAAACTAACGCCAAAAAATCTCATTGGTCAGCCTATTGAAAAACTTTATGGAGATGATTTCAATAAGATGTCACCATATCAAAGAGACTATATTCTTAACAACGCAGGTATGATGCAACAGATTACACAAAAAGTTTTAAATAGAATTGGACGAATAAATATTCCTGCGCAAATGCACTTTAACTCTGTCAATGTTGTAGAGTTTAAACTTTACCCTAGTGGAGATATTTCAGATATTACAATGCTTGAAAGTGCTGGCTTTAAAATATTAGATGAAACAACACGTGAGACTATAGAGTATGCCTACAAAGACTACCCTCATCCAGATGAGCCAATAACCATTAGATTCTTAGTAGGTTACTACCTAATGGGGTTTTAGGATATAGCAAATAACGCGCTACCAGTAGGAATGGGCTTTTACTAACTTCTTCCCAGCATATATCTTAACAATAACTTTTTTTGTATCTCTTCTGTCATCAATATAGACAATGATTTTTTTACCATCTCTTGTGAATTCAATTTTCTTAGGCATTTTAGACAAAATTTTATACTTTTTTGTCACTATGCTATCGAAAACTATCGATAGTATATGTCCTGTTTTAGGTAAAACTAAATAACCTAAGTCTAAATTATCAACAAAGAATTGATATATCAACTTTTTTTGCAGAACCAAAGTTGCAAAATAAGATGCGTTCATCCTTCCTTGCTCTGTTTTAATAAGACTATTTTGAAGTTGCGATAAGGCATAAATAGAATCAGTCTTAGCACAAGAGTCACCAATTATAGATAAAAACTGCTCATTCTTATAACCACGATTAAAAAGCTTTAATCCATCAACGCATACTTTTTTATGTTTACCACTTTCATAAAAACTTAAAATGTTATCCATGTTTTTATCGGCATTAAGTATCGCAACCATAAATGTTAATAGCAATATTAATCTCATAACTATTTTCACCTCTTAATACTTTTTATCTCATCTAAAAGTAGACTAGCCTCATCTGAATAAAATTCACTAAGATAAGTTTGCAAAGCTTTAATTGCAATTTCTTTATCACCAGACTTTGCTTTTGCACGTGCATACATAATCCAAGGTTTAGGAGCCTTAGCATTGATTTTACTAGCTTCTATTGCCCACTTTAAAGAACTTTTAAAATCACCTTTGTCATAGTAGTTCTGAGAGATTAATAGTGCTGTTTCAATACTATGTGAAACAGTAAACTCTTTTTTCATATTAACTATAGGGTTATCTACTTTTTTTGTATCTAAAGTAGGTTTTTTATCTACCTTTTTTTTTAATAAATCTAATGAAATATTTGGTTCTAAGAAAAGAATCTTTTTCTCTACAACCTCAATCTCTTTTGATACTACTTTCTCTATATCAACTACTTTTGGCTCAATAGTAGTGTTATCTTTAATTTCATCTTCAATGATTTCTTCAACATCTTTTGTAGCTACACTATTTAACTCTATATTTTCTGGCTGTCCTAACTCTTCATTCATAATTTCATCTGTAGTTTGTGCAATGTAGCCATCATCAATATCTTCATTATATTCACTCTCTTCATTTTCAAAGACAACTTCACTATCACCATTTTCATTAACTAAATGCTCATTAAATACTCCAGCATAAAATGCTATCGCCACTAAAAATAGACCAATAACAGCTCCAAA
>Ga0316207_10000335_pt1 | contig 83836 bp, 81 predicted proteins | sample 6weekpyrite_MG_FD_204943 | JGI IMG/M metagenome (GOLD analysis project Ga0316207, IMG submission 204943) | Microbial mat bacterial communities from mineral coupon in-situ incubated in ocean water Damariscotta River, Maine, United States -... | ecosystem: Environmental > Aquatic > Marine >...
GGCTAAAAAATGGACTATGCCCATTAGAAATTGGAAACCCGCACTGAATCGGTTTATGATTGAATTTGAAGAACGTTTAACTGATTACATTTAACTATGACAGTTACACAGAATTGTTTACAGCGTCGCATAGAATTATTTATACCGTCATCCGAAACTTATTTTACTTTTTTATCTGGTGATTTTTCAGGACCCTTTCAACGGCGCTTAGCAAATCACTTCCTCTAGCGGGTTTAGTAATTAAGGCTCGAATACCAACACGTTCCAGATTTACATCTGACAACAAATTTTTATTACCGGTACACAAAATAATCGGTAAGTCTGGACGAATAGCCGTTATAGCACTGGCAAGCTCTAACCCATCGATATGTGGCATGATTTTATCTGTTATTACAAGATCGTAGGCTTCGGGTGTTTTAGTAATGGCGACAATAGCATCATCAGGATTCACGAAATAAGTGACCTGATATCCATTTGCCTTAAAAAACTCCACCTCAAAATTTCCAACCGCCTCTTCATCATCAACCAATAATATTCGTGCATTGGTTATGACTTCAGAGTGATGTTCAGACTTATCGTTTACTTCATCAGTGGCTGACAACTCAGTACCTGCAACAGGAAAATATAACTTAAAGGTTGTTTGCTGACCTGGCACTGTATCCACCTGTATATGTCCAGAATGATTATGCATAATACCGTGTACCACTGATAGACCCATACCACTACCCTGCCCAATAGGTTGAGTTGTATAATAAGGCTCAAATATGCGTTTTATTTTATCCTCAGCAATACCCACCCCCGTATCCCTGATCATCAGCTCCACATAATCCCCCTGAAACGACTGGTGACATGAAGCGCATTCCGCATTGCTAATATCAACACGTTTCAGCGCTATATACAGGTCACCCGAGCTTTCCATGGCATCTCTGGCATTAATCACCATATTCATCATTATCTGATGAAACAATCCCGCATCAGTTTTTACTTCAGGTAAATTCTCTTCCTGTTGCATATGCAATTCGATGCTTGATGGCAGAGTAGTACGCAAAATTCCCATAACATCTTCAAGCAGTTCATTGAGCATTAAGGGTTTAGACTCGTTTTCACCACCATCACTAAAAAACTGCATTTGAGCTATGAGTTCGCTTGCCTTTAAAGATGCGGTGTGAACCTCCTGCAAATACCGAGTTTGTTTTGCCTCATCATCCTTTGCATAACCATTTAGCAGCATCTCTGTATAACCCACAATCGTGACCAGTAAATTATTGAAATGATGTGAAATCCCCTCGGTTAAATTGCCCACAACTTCCAGTTTTTGCGTATGCAGATACTTATCTTCTGTTTGTTTAAGATACCGCTCTACAATTTTAATTTGCAATAAATGCTTTACTCGCCCCGTTAATGCTGACCAGCAAATAGGCTTGGAAATGAAGTCAGCTGCACCCACTTCAAATGAGTGTCTTACTGATTCATCATCTGTCAGGGCTGTAATCATCAGTATCAGTACGTCCCTTCCCCCTTCAAGTGCACGAATTTGTCGACAGGCTTCAAAACCATCCAGCTCAGGCATAACTGCATCCAGAAGTACCATCTGAGGGTTATATTTTTTATATTGAGATATTGCTTCAAGTCCATTGTTGGCTTCAAGTATACGATAGCCTTCTTTTTCTAATACCGTTTTCAAGATAAGTCTCTGCGCAGGATCATCCTCCGCGATCAGAATAAGTTGCGCATGCAGATCATTCTGATTAAATAATTTTTGATCTATTGGAAACATATAACATCTCTTAATACCGTATGGCTTTAATGAATAGTACACACTGATACATGCTTATTGGTTAAAACAAAAATGCTCAATTATACTGAAATAACTAAAGTGCCTGGCTAGAAGGTGCCCCTCGACTCTATATTCTAATTCACTGACGCTTTACAGGTAGCTCGATTAACCCAGTTAAAGACTTGCTTAAATGAAAACCTTCTTTCCTTATAGCTCAAATTATAGGAAAGATATGCGCCTTTTTATCTAAAATTCGTTAATTACACTATACCTGGCTACAAAATAGGCAGGCGCCACTTCCATGCACTATATTTATCTATATGAAAACGGATCATGGACATCTGATTAACTATTTTTATCCATTTATCAGTATCTTATGCGCCTAACCATCGATTGTAGGATCAACAAGCATTTGCACCATAGCAAAACATGAATAAAAATAATTCAACACAACATTCTGAATATCAAAACACATCTCATGAAGATTATTTACGATCAGACGTAGAAAATTCAACCGCGAATGATGACGAAATAGATATGTCTAACAAAAAATATTCAATGCTTAGCAATGAGGACCTTTACCCGAGTACAACTGATGATGAAAACAATAATACCGAGAATGATGATTTAATACAGGATTTACTAGACCATCAACCCAGTGAATCAGACACTGATTATTTGGACACTTTAAACAATGAAATTGCCTACAATGACAAAACAGAAATCGTTAACATTTTGTCAGAAATCTCTAACGAAGGTGAGGATGAAAACTCGCTATCCCATGCTGATTTTCCAGACGCTTTAAATGATGGAGATGATGAAACTGATATCAACGATATCATACAGAATATTCTTAGCGATGCTGACAACCAGAGCCCGACTTCACCCGATGGTGATCTCGTTGATGCTATAGATACGTTAAACACCACAGATGAAATTAAGGCAAATACAATTGAAAATATTGATAAACCGACAGAAGCCGATCTGTTAAAGGACATTCTTGGCGAGCAATATCAGGAGAGTCAATCACTCACCAATGTTGATCATGATATAGATCTTGATAATAGTTCAGTCTATTTATCACAAGATGAATACGGCACGAATATCCTGTTAGATCAGAAGCTGATGAAACTTGAGAAGCTATGGGATGAGCTTTCCTCTATCTGGCCTGCCATTAACGAACATCCTGAAAAAAAAATAAAAATAGAAGAATTATGGAGATCGTTAAAAAAAAGCAATGACGCTACTATTAATGATCTATCTTTAATTAATAGCTCATATAATGATGCATTAATTGATATAAACCGTGAAGAATTTGAAACGACAATAGACGAGATAAATCATATTCTGGGTTACGACTTAAACCTGGATAATCCAGACAAATATACAGGCGCATCCTATGAAGAAAAATATGATGAGCCAACAGAAGAATCGGCTATAGTTTCAAATGAAACTGGCTCAGAAATACCCGACACATACTCTGTATACCAGGATGATGATACAGGCTTAGCCGACCGTTCTGATGATAATATCGATTACTCAGATATTTCATTAGTAGAATCCATACTGAATGAAACTGATACATCTGGTAGTGACCCATTAGTAGACTTTGATAGTGACAAAATAACAGATCCTGTCGACAACGATATACCTGGCACTAGTATTGAAAATCTATTGGTTGATGAAACATTAGATTTTATGAAGGATAACGAAAATGAATTATCCGTAGTAAATGACATTACATCGACATTATTAGACTCTGAAGTCTCATCTGAAAACCAGGAAGACTTATTAAGCCGCATTAACTCTGAAGCTGATATTTCATCGAATAAAATCACTTCTGAATTGATTACCCGCGAAGAGACTTTAATAGAAACCGAGCCAGACACACTTTTACCAGATCCCTCTTTACAAACGCTAGAAAATGAATTTAAAGGACTGTTAGATCACCCTGCACAAGATTCTGAAAATGTGAGTGACTCTACCGACAGTACCTTGAAATACCAGAAAACAAGTATAAAAGATCAAGCGAACGTTGCCCGCCCCCCCATAGTAAAAGATAAACAGCATCATAAAACCAACTATTCGAGAAAGCTAACACCTGATTACAGATCAACGCCAGGACGAAGCACTCCCCTTGAACCAGACAACACAGTTAAAACGTCTTCGCGTAACACGACAACGCATTTAGCCCTTGCAGCAACCATTACCATCATCGCACTTGCAAGCTGGATATATTTCTCTGATGACGAATTAAAAAATGAAAGCATCGGTACAGATACATTTAAAGACAAACGAATGGCTTCATCTATTTCCAATAACCGGGATAATCACTCACTCCAGGTGCCAGCCAAATACACCTCTGGTAGCCACATCAACGACGCCGAAATATCATCTCAGGCCAGATCACAGGCTAAATCAGAGGCCAAATCACAGACTAGTTCCCAAGCTAGATCCCAGGCTAGTTCCCAGGCTAGATCACTGAGCAGTGCCAATCCCTACGCGGTTGATCACGAGGAAACCACTTCATCTATGGAAGCAGCAATAAACATTACTTATCAGGATTCTACTGAATACTCCCCAGATAGCCACATAAGCGACACCAAAACATCGGCCCATGAAAATATTCAGGAGAATAACCAGGATACAACCACAACCGATGTAGCGTTAAATGAGACTGATTATGCCGTAGCAGAACCAATAAATAACTTATCTGAATACGATGTGACTCATCCTGTAGAAAATAATGAAGTTACTCAACAACAGGGCATCAACAAGTTTGCGCAGGTTGATAATGATACTGCATCGACAGCCGAAAATAAAAATATAAGCGATAATGATGCACTCACCATTAAATCACTTGATGGATCCGAAACACTGGAACCGGCACAGATCAGCCTTACATCAAAAAATACAACCAATATTAAGCAATCGAGATTATACGAATGGTCGCTCAACCTGAGCTCGATAAACCGAACCATAGGGCCCGCAAAAGACATAACTGACTATCTGAATAGCCTCAACATACCGGCTGAAATTAAACAGGTGGATATCGATGGCAAGATATGGTTCCGGATTCGTATTAAAGGCTTTACCAGTAAACAGGATGCATTAGACTACATGCTAACTATCCAGGAGCGCACGAGTATACACAAGTACTGGATCAGCAAAAGCCCCTTATCAGAACAAAATTTTGAATAAGTTCTGATGTTTTGCTGGTTTTGCATATATTGTATGATCTAGAGCAACAATTTATCCATCCAGGCAACTTTTTGTGTGGCAATGACTATTTTTTTAAGAATTTATACTAAAATAATGGAATACTAGCGGAGCTAGATACTAGCATTTCAAAGAAATTCATAGGACTAAAAATCATGCCGGAGAACGTTAAGGAACAGGAAGATGAGTACCTAACGCCTATTGATGTAGGATTATTATTATCAATGTCCCCCATCATTGTTCGAAAAATGGTACAGGATGGCAAATTAAAGACGGTTCATGATGACCCCGGTGGCCCGAAGTTTTTTGTAAGGGAAGAAGTTGAGCGCTTCGCCTGTAAATTCGACATTACGCTTTATGAGCCCAAAGAAGATTTTCTTAAAATTTTAATTATAGATGATGACACTTCGGTGACTAATTATCTTTTTGAATTTTTAAATGCCCAGGACCATAAAATTAAGGCAGACTATGCAAATAATGCTGAGGAAGCTCATTCAAAAATTAAAACATTTAAACCTCATATCGTTCTGCTTGATATCATGATGCCGGATCTCGATGGGTTTGACATTTGCAATCTGCTCAAACTATCACCACTAACAAGAAGTATACGAGTTATTGCAATAACAGGCTGTAACACAAAAGAAAACAGAAACATTATGATAGAGTCAGGCGCAGAAGAATGTTTATCCAAACCCATAAACACCCAGAAACTACTTGATGCCATTGGTTTAAAATAAAAACAGCTTTGAATATGATATTCAAGTAAAGCTATATTAATAACTGATTTATTAAATACCACATTAAGACTACATAAAACAAACAAGTCAGTCACTTTTAAGATTCGATTTACCTGCGTTATAAAAAATTAACTTACATTTATTTAATATACTTTTTTATAACATACATTACATCACTAGCACCCCATTAACACAAAGCATTCGTCACCCTTGAATGCTTTTATTAGAGATACAGATTATGTAATTGATTTTTTTATACTTCATCTGATTAATTGCATATAAAAATTTATTCATTTAATTTTTCGATTTTTATAGAAAGGTTAGCGGGACACTAGTGACATTAAACTAAGCAAACTTAATCAGTGAAACAGGCATGAAACACAAACTTATAATAAAACTTCTTAATTATTTTTTACTTATTGCAATTGCAGCAATAATGATTGGCGTAGAATTCTTCTTTGAGATGCAAAGAGATAACCTTAAAGATGAAATTTGCACCCCTCCAGATCAAACCGTTATAAGTAGCACCTTACAACCTATAGACAAAAATATACCCACTGCTTTAACACAGCTACGCAATAAAATTGTTATTATGTTTGGCGTTTTAACACTTGTCGTAGCCATTGTTATGACGATGTTTATAAAAAATATAACCTTACCCCTACAAAAAATGGCGAATGTAGCGAAATCAATTAATCAGGGAGACTTAAGCCAGGTAATTGAAATCGGCTCACAAGATGAAATAGGCATGGTAGGTCAAGCCATCAATGAACTCACCAGTAACCTGCAGGAATCTGCCTCTTTCACCTGTATTACTGCTATGCAAACCCTCGACAAAGTCAACACTCTGGAAGCTAAACTCAAAGACAATATAGATATCAACACTGATGATATAAAGGAAATACAATTCAATCTTAATTCACTGATTGAGTTTGCTGATTCTTTCCAGTTACTCCGTACAGAGATAGATGATAATGCTTGAGCTGGGTTTAATTTTATGCGGACTTTTTATTTCTACAACTTCAATGGCTGTTGGCATCGGTGGCGGCATCCTGTGGACCCCTTTACTTATTTTCGCCTATGATCTAACACCCCAGGAGGCGATAACCACATCGCTTTTAATTCAGGTTGTGGGTATGGGTAGCGGCTCCGTCGCCTATTATCGTGCTGGTCTGGTTAAAACACGTTTATCTTTGCTTTTTTTTCTGGTCGCACTTCCCGGCGTCATTATTGGCAGTTTTATCACAGTTAATCTACCCCAGGAATCTATACAGATGGCACTGGGTATTATGAGCATGACACTGGCCATATTATTCGTGACTAGCCAGGAGGATATTATTGATAGTAACTCGCAAAACTACATCAAGGGGAAAATAGCACAAATATTACCGATCCCTGCATTTTTCGGTTTCATTCTCGGCTCACTATCACTCGGTATAGGTGAATGGCTAATTCCCGCCCTGCGTAACCGTCTCAAACTTGATATGACCACATCAATTGCTACCGTCATTCCAATGATGTTTTTACTGGCGCTGGTGGCATCACTTATCCACTATGTCGTAGCTGCTGACACTATTCATTTGAAATACTTTGCCTGGGGTGCCGCCGGAACACTCATCGGGGGGCAAATTGGTGCACATATCTCTCGTCGTATTAACGAACGTCTTCTCAAACAAAGCTTTATCTACCTTATGACACTAACAGGTATACATCTCATTTTTCAGGCCATTTAAACGCAAACTTAAAATTTATGTTGCATTATGTGCCCTTAAAACATTAATAACGGTCTTTAATAAAACCCCCTCTTTGAACGGTTTCGTTATATAAGCATCCGTAGGGCTCATTTTACCTTTCACTCTATCCATTAAACTATCTTTAGATGTGACCATGATAATAGGTAGATCTTTAAATTTATCATTACGTTTTAACAGGTCTACAACCTTATAACCATCCATACCGGGCATAATTAAATCCAGAATAATAAGGTCTGGCATTTCTTTTTCCAGTTTACCTAGCGCATCAAAACCATCATTAGCATCAAAAACATCAAACCCATATTCTATCAAAGGTACTGCAGCGGCCTTTCTAGCAATGATACTATCATCTACAATTAGCACCTTTTCACGAAAAGCACCCCGTGTATGTTTTTTAATTATTTTATTTTTATCCGCTTCTTTAGCTATAGAAGTCAATGCTGCTTTTTTTGCAGAATTTACTGCAACTTCACTCACCTGTGGAACTTTAAATCCAAAATAACTAAAAAACTCCTCATTACTTATCCGAGCTGACCCAGCATTAACAAATCCCACATCACTATCGCCTTCACCTGTTTTTGCCTCTCTGAGCATAAACCTGAGTTCATTCAGCTTCGCTAGTTCAGGCAAAACCTGCATGCCTCGGTAAATACCATAGTTAATTGAAACGATTTGTGCTTTTTCAATAATGACTTTTCCCCAACCATCATTATCACCCATTATAACGACACTACCATTCATATCGCTTTCAATATATTTAGCAAGAGCATTTACAAAGTTTTTTATTGCTTGTTTATATTGCACCACTATGGCCCCTACACTACCCATATTAATTTTTTCTGTGGCAGAATTTTGAAGCCACAAATAACACGACACAAATTATTTCTAAATTATATATGCTTATTACTATTTGAAGACAAATCCTGACACTGTATAAGCCAGATCCACACACCCGTTGCCATTACTTTAATAGATAATAGTGAGTGTTCCATCAACAAAAGCTTTATATTTAATGAGATTTTTATACAGCAAAATTTAACCCTAACAGCATATTAAATTATACAGATATTCAAATTTCTATATAAATCAAATAAATATATTACATTTATTATAGATCACTGATAACAAATTGATGCCTTTATCCGCAGAATAGCGATGAATTTCGTGACTTTTTAATCTCGCTTAATAGATATGACGCTTTCAAGTGTTGAAATTTTGTCTAAATAAGCGTTTTTTGCAAACTGGTCATCTACAAGGCCAGTAATGTTACTACTTTCCAGCAAATTAAGCTGTTTCATCAGATCAGCCATATATTGAAACTCTTTCTCAACCGGCACATATTGATTATATACAATTCTATCGGCAGGTGTTGTCATCGCATACTTAACAAGACTTTCTGACTGGTTCCAGTAATCTACTGCAATTTTAATCGCCTCTTTTCGGTTTTTCTTTGCCCAAAGCCCTGAACGGACTGCACCCTGTACAAAATTCCTGACTAGTTCAGGATTTTCATCAATAAAATCCTGCCGAACAACGACCAGATTACACATAAATCCCGGCCACACATCTTCAACATAGTGAACTAAATCCGCATCACCACTTTTAAGCGTTTGCGCTGCAAATGGCTCACCAACATAATAGGCATCAAGTGAGCCTGTTGATAGTGCAGCAGCCATATCGGGCGGGTTCATTTCCACTACATTTATACGACCTGTCAGGCCTTTTTCTTCAATTAATTTAAGCACACTTATATTATGACCTGAATAGCGCATGGGGACGGCGACTGTTTTACCTATCAGATCATTCAGGCTTTTTACATTTAACGCCTTACGGGCAACAAAGGTACTCTCATGACGATTTCCTATATATACCACCCGTACATCCTCGCCCTGTTGCCTGAGCACGATTGAGAGAGGTGCGATCATAAAAGCCGCTTCTATCTGACCATTTCGTAATGATTCTGCCATTTCAGCAAAAGAAGAATACTTAATGGCCTTGTAACGAATATCACCGGAGTTTCTGCTCGCATGATCTAGAATCGGTGCAGCAAGATTTGTAATAACAGGCATATAACCCAGAGATAATATCTTACGTTCACTATGCTCAGTGTTAAGCAAAAAATGCATATAAGAAATAAAAACCAGCCATATCATCATGCCTGAAAAAATAAACCAGACAGCAGAAATATCTCTTAGTTTATGCAACATAACTCACACCAAGCATCATAAATACTTCATCTCGCAGCTCTCTTAGTCCGGGTTCTTTTTCTATATTCCTTGGACGCGAAAAATTTAGCTTACGTTGCATCATGATTTTTGCAGGTCTTTCATTCATGACAATAATTCGATCTGCCATAATTAATGCATCATCAATAAAGTGAGTTACCATCACCATCGTCTTGCCAATAAAACTATGCATATTAATCACTTCTTCGCGTATTTTTAAATGAGTAAGATAATCAAGCCCAGTAAAAGGCTCGTCCATATAAAGCACATCAGGGTTAACTGCCAATGCTCTACCTAGCTCTGCCCGTCGCTGCATGCCTCCTGAGAGCTGACTTGGATAATGATGTTCAAAACCATCTAGCTCTACCATATCTATATACTCCTGAATGGTCTCAGCTTTTTCTGCCTCATCATCAATATGCCGCAAACCTAGTTCAACATTCTGCCAGACAGTCATCCACGGTAATAAACCATTTTGCTGAAAAACAAACACATGATCAGGGCTGGTTTTTACCGTTTCTTCCCCATCAATTAAAATTCTACCTGAGGACGCCTCATCAAACCCTGCCATAATCCGTAACAAAGTTGATTTTCCACAACCAGATGGCCCCAGGATGCAAATCATTTCGCCATCTTCAAAATCAAGATTAAGGTCATCAAAAACCTTAATGACTGCACCTTTTTTCTCAGGATCGTGAGGGTCACGCTGTATGTTTCGTTTGTTAACATAGCTTTTACTGAGCCCTTCGATTTTAATTTTACCCATGATTAACCTTCATTATTTATGTTCCATTGATGCTACTATTGGTCCCATATGTCCCAGTTTATACATAATAATATCTAGCATTAAACCAATAACACCTATGACAATCATGGCCACCATGACATAGTCCATGCGCAAAGCATTTCTTGAATCAAGAATCAGGTAGCCCAGACCAGACTGTACAGCGATCATTTCTGCTGCAACCACAACCAGCCACGCAATCGCAATGGTTAAACGTAATGCGGTTACTACCTCAGGTACAATTGCTGGTACAACAATTTTTGTAATCATTTCAACACGTGATAGATTAAAATTTGAAGCAACCTGAAAATAAATAGGATTTATTGAAGCCACAGCAATAGCGGTAGCAACCACAATCGGAAAGAAACTTGAAAGAAAAATGAGAAAAATAGCGGGTTGATCACCAATACCAAACCACAACATTGCTAAAGGTATCCAGGCCAGAGGTGATATTGGACGTAAAAACTGGATAACCGGATTTATCAGTAACTTTATAGCCTCAACTCGCCCAATAACAATTCCAAGCGGTATACCAAAAAAGGCACCAAGATAAAAGCCAATCGTTACTCTATATAAACTAGCTACAGAATGATTAAATAATGAACCATTCATGAGCAGCTCAAAAAAACTATTAAGAACTGCTCCAGGACCTGGAAATACCTGCCCACTCCAACCGCTATATAAAACCACTAATTGCCACAGAAGCACGATTAGCACAAACGAAATAACAGGATATATAACTTTTTTTTGAAACATCATAATTAGGTTTAACTTCTTGCGCAAAGGATCTATAAATTTATTAACTCTTTAGCTAAATTATAATATTGCCTTCCCGCGCGGCTCTCCTTATCGTAATAAATTGTAGGTTTATGAACTATTTGAGATTCCTGAATTTTTGAATCTTTTTCAATCATGGTGGAAAACACATGATCTGTATATTCATCCTGTATTTTTTTCAAAACCACTCTTGAAACCGTATTATCTGCCTCAAACATAGTAATCGATATTTTGTAATCAAGTACATGATCTGATTTTTCACGAATAACATTAATCATATTTACGATGTGATTAACGCCTTGCATTGAGAGATATTCACAGGGCGTTGGTATAATTGCCATGTCAGAGGCGAGTAGCGCATTAAGTGTGTAGAAATCTCCGGAAGGAGGAGTATCGATTATAATATAATCGAAATACTGACTAACTGTTTTCAATTTATCACGCAATAGATATTCAAAATTCTCATCCTGTATATGCGTTTTTGACAACAAGGCCATTTTGCTATTTGACGGTAGCAGCCACATATTTAATTTTGTTTTTATAATATATTCCGATATACCCGTATCTTTAGAGTGTATAACCTCAAAAAATGATTTTGCATCTTTGTATCCCATAAGCAATGTTAAGTTTGCCTGAATATCAAAATCAATAATGAGTACTCGTTTTTTTAGCAAACCCAGTGAAACACCAAGATTAAGCGCGGTTGTCGTTTTAGCGACCCCTCCTTTCTGATTACAAACAGAAATCATTTTGGCATTTCTACTCGTATCTGATGAATGTATTCCATCTATTTTTATCGGTAGGGTATCTTCTGTCTGATTTCTTGTACTGGCGGATGGTACATTTTCTACACTCTTGCGTACAGTAAACAAATGCTTACATTTAGCACACCTGGCGCTAACTTCAGACTTTTTAAGGGAGCCCTCATTAATATTATAACGAGTGTTACAGTTATTGCATGTTACAATCATAGACAACTTCTCATTAAACTATGGCCTGCATAAACATACTCATAAACATGTTAATCATTATGTTTACCGCTTATAGTTAATTCAATTTGATCTGCCAACTGATTTGCACTTATAACAGCATCAACCACACCGCTCTCAATAGCTGAATTTGTCAGATTCGGATAAACACATGTTTCAGTTGACTGTGCTATTGTTGTCCCTGATTTTTCTTTTATGGACATAAACCCTCTACTACCATCATTACCAATGCCTGTTAGTAGCACACCAACTGCATTTTCGTTAAATGCTTCTGCCACAGAAGAAAACAAATCGTTTAAAGGCTCATGAGGGTTATTTCCTGACACCAGGCAATATTCACTATTCTGATTATTCTTTACAATCAAAGGCTCATTATATGAACAGACATAACAAACACCATGCTCCAGAACCGTGCCCTCAATCCCAACCTCTACTCGCCACGGGGTATATTCATTAAACTTCTCAACAAAGGCAGGTAATATTTTCTGAGATATTTCCTGTATTACCACCACCGCAGCGGGAAGTTCTGGTGATAGCTGTGACATCAAATTAATAATCGTATTGGGTCCGCCTAAAGTAGTACCAATAGAGACGACATAATCAAGGTGACGAAACTCATACCGCTCTGTTAAGCGGTCTCTGCTATCCAACTTACACACTTTAACCCTTCGTACTTTATCAATTTCCTCATCTGCTGCAATTTTTACGCGATCAATTATTTTTGAGCGCTCATCATGGATGTCTTTTGATATTGCACCCGAGGGTTTGGGCAAAAAATCCACCACTCCAAGCCTTAATGCCTCAAAAGTGATTTCACCATGATTAAACAATGAACTTAACATCACAATGGGCACAGGGGATTCAATCATTATATGTCGAACCGTCTTGATACCATCCATTACTGGCATATCCACATCTAATGTAACGACATCCGGTTTTAATTCTTTAATTTTTTCCAGGCCTTCCAGTCCATTTTTTGCCACTCCCACAACGTCAATATCAGGATCTGAACCCAACATCTCACTAAGTGCTTTAATCATAAACGAAGCATCATCTACAATGAGAACTTTAATTTTATCAGCCATAGAATTCCTGATTTTTCTTTATGAAGTCTTGTTTCAAACGATACTAAACAGCCAGCTTTTTTATATAATTAATCAGCTTTAGCTCTTGGCTTTATTTTTTGTTTCAGGCGTGCAGTCTGTTGCTGGTGTTTTCTGTTTTGTCGTTCAGCTGTAATCCGAACCATTTCATACACATCAAGAATCAATGAGATTTTGCCATCACCAACAATAGTTGCTCCGGAGAACCCACTTTTATCCTGCACATAATCAACAAGTGGCTTAATAACAACTTCATCCTGCCCCATCATTTCATCAACAACAAATCCCACTTTTTGTCCACCAGAACTCACGATTACCACATACAACCTTTCTGTATTTCTGTCTGACTCAATACTAAACAGTGATGACAGTCTAAACACCGGTAAAGTCTGGCCGCGTAAATAAATAACTTCGACGCCTTCAACTGTAGATATTTCTTGCGTACTAATACGCACGGTTTCATCTACATTGGCCAATGGAATCGCAAATACATCCTTACCAGTACGAATCATTAAGGCATGTATAATGGCAAGTGTTAATGGGATTTTCACACGCATACGCGTACCGACACCGGCTTTAGATTCAATTTCCAGTGAACCATTTAGTTTTTCAATATTTTTTCTAACTACATCCATACCAACACCACGCCCAGATGTATTACTAACCTTTGACGCTGTGGAAAATCCGGCTGTCAGAATAATACGGTTTATCTCAGAGGGTGACATTCGATCAAGTTCATCAGCGCTGAACAGGCCTTTTTCTATCGCCTTATTTATTATTTTCTGCCTATCTATTCCGCGACCATCATCTGTCACTTCAATGACTATATTATTACTTTCCTGGTATGCATTCAGCGCTAAAGTTGCTTCTGATTGCTTATCGGCCTGTACACGCTCCTGCATACTTTCGATGCCATGATCCACAGCATTTCTGATGATATGAATGAGTGGATCAGACAATTCTTCAACAATCATTTTATCCAGTTCGGTATCTTCACCATTGACGATGAGATTAACTTTTTTATCTGTATTATGAGTCAGGTCATGAACTAATCTTGGGTATCGATTGAAAATTTGAGAAATGGGCAGCATTCGCATCTTCATAACTCCTTCCTGGAGTTCATTTGACGTACGACCTAAACCGGATATCGCTTCACCAAGACGATAATTAAACGTTCTGAGCATTTTCTGTTCTTTCTGATCAAGATTCTGCTTTTCTTTTAAATGTTGCTGCAACTCGCCTAACTCATTAAGTAGCTGAACAAAATATGATCGATCAACAACCAGCTCACCGACCTGATTCATTAAAGTATCAATTTTCTCAGAATCTACTCTTAAGCTGCGTTTTAATTTTTTATCTTTTCCTTCTCTGTCTTTTCTGCGCTCTTCAAACTGTCTTCTTTCATCTAGACGCCGATCTCCCACTGGCATCCTACGCTCAGGCTTTGTGGGTGCGACAGGTTTTTCGGCTTTTACTTTTTCTTCCTTTTTAGGTGAAACCATTTCATCAAAAACAGTATTTAATGTTTCAACCTCTGTTTCACTCACCTGATGAATCGTCGCATCAAGCGCTTTAGTTAAACGCCCAAACAGGTCATCGTCATGCATAATATTTGCACTTACCGACAGGGCTGCTTCGACATCATCAGTTTCAGGTGTTTGTGTCTCAATTTGTTCGGCATTTTCTGGCACCGATACTTCATCGCTTTTTAAATCTTCATCGTTGCTTTCTTTATAGTGCAAATCAAGTTGTGGGAAATAATTTTTTAATTCCGCAAAATAAAAATCCATAAAAGATAAGGCGACATCCTTACCTTTTGAAATTGAGCTGGCCGCTGATTCCAATGTGTCAGCCCAGCCTTCATAAAAACCAGCGACTTCTTCATAGCCCATATAACTTGCTGACGCGGTTAATTTTTTTATGATATTAATACATTGCTGAAGACCATCATTTTTATCAGAAGCATCATCTAAACCAGCCACAATGGATTTTAAAATGGTGACCTGTTGCTGCAATTGATTTGTGTAGATAGAAAAAAGCTCTTCATCGTGTTCTTCATAAGCGGCGTCACCAGGTGCAGAGACCTGTTGTTTCAGTGATTCAGTTTCAATAGCCTGATTTTCAGCCACATCAGATAGTGACTGTTTGACGTGCGACTGATCATCTTGTTGCTTGAGCTGTGGAAAAAGCTGATTCAGCTCTGAAAAATAGAACCCCATAAATGAGAAGGCAATATCATTGCCATTTGCTACCGCCTTGTGCGCTTCTGTGATCGAATCCGCCCAGCCATCAAAAAATTCTGCAAGTTCATCATACCCCATATAATTGGCGGATGATTTTAGTTTGTTTACTGCTTCGATACAGCTTAATAGCCGGGCGTCTTTATCTTCCGCATTATCGATATCCTCCACCGCGGACTCAATAACGGCCGTTTGCTCCCTTAACTGATCCAGATAAATCGAAAACAATTCCTCATCTTTTTCTTCCTGATAGCCCCCGTCCATTGAATCACTTTCTGAAGGTAACGATGCCTCTACTTCACTTTCTGCTGATTGAACCGACAGACCTTCATCATTCTGAGTAGCGCTTTCATTATCTTCTAAAATTTCTGTGAGCTTATCAATAAGATCGTCAATTACAGATTCTTCTTGCTGGGTTTGCTCCAGCTCTTTTACCAGAAGAACAATTTTATCCCTGGCTTCAATCAGGGTTTCAATAATGCGGTGCGTTGCTTGCATGCTGCCATCACGCAATTTATCCATGAGGTCTTCTAGACGATGTGCAAGCACAGAAACTTTTGTAAGACCTATAAACTGTGCTGAGCCTTTTATTGTATGTACAGGCCGAAATATCTCATTAAGAATATCAAGATCATCTGGACTTTCTACTAGCTGCAGTAGAAGGGTTTCCATTTCTTCAAGATGTTCTGTAGCCTCTACAATAAAATCCGGAAGCTGTGATAAATCTATTTCACTCATACTCTTACCATAATCCTGTACCAGGCTATGTCTGTAATTAACTTAACAATCAGGCATCTAATAATATTTATTCACCAACCAGTTCAAGTATATGATCTGGATTATGCTTATTAGCAAGCCCTATAGCACCAATACGATCCACTTCATCTCTGTATTTATCTTCATCCAGATTTGACAGTATTAATACTCGCGCACTACTATCGATAGCTATAATTTCTCTGGCAGCTGTTAAACCATCCATGCCTCGCATCGTAATATCCATTGTTACCAAGTCCGGGTTTAGTTCCTTGTATAATTCTATTGCTTCAGCACCACTGCTTGCCATACCCACAATTGTGTGACCGGCTTCTTCAAAAACCTTCACCAGCATCTTGCGCATTATAGAAGAATCATCGACAACTAAAATATTGCTACTCATTATCAAAAACTCGCTCAAAATAGTGATAGATATTGTTCATTCAATAATCTCGCTTTCCGTTAATAAAAGCTCATCTCCAATTTCACTCAGCGCCTTCTGCTCTTCATTGAACAGCACGAGATCAAAATCAAGAATAATGATTAATCCATCGTTAATTTTACAAACACCCTGTATATATTGACTCTCCAGACCCGCGACAATAATATCCGGTGCTGACTCAATACTGTTCTCTTCTATCTTCAGTACTTCTGTTACATGATCAACAATAAAGCCAACAACTCTGCTATCTATATTTAGAATCAATACCCAACTTTTTTTCTGTGAACTTTTCTCATCATAAAGATTAAGGCGCTTACGCAAATCAATAACCGGGACGATATTGCCCCGAAGGTTAAGCACACCCTCAACAAATTCGGGAGAATTGGGTACCGCAGTCACTTCAGCAGATCGAAGAATCTCCTGAACCATCTGAATATCAACTCCAAACTTCTCACTAGCCACACCAAAACCAACAAGCTGCATCAAGCCTTCATCTTCGGAGTCTTCAGCCTCATCAATATTAAAAATTTCAGCCATTTAAAATAACTCCTTAGTTAAGGAACTACACATAATAATGAGCCACGATGGTTTGTTATGTGTACCAAAACATCTTACAAATAAACTCATCATTAGAATTTGAACTGCCTGATCTGTTCAGTTAAGTTTTGTGACTGTTCCTGCAAAGCTTCTGTCACTTTTACAACGTTACCGGCACCATCCACCGTTTGTGCTGCAGCCTGTGCTGATTCAGCTGATAACTTGGTGATAGCCTTAGAACGTTGTGCCTGCATTTCAGTCATCTTCGTCATTTCTTCACCGCGTTTTATTACACCATCCATTTCCACAGAAACCTGTTTTGCTTCCTGGCTTGACTCATCAACCAGCCCAACAATCAGTTTGGAATATTCTTCCAGCTTCGTCAGTGCCGCTTCTGCCTGTTTACGACGCACACCCTGTTCACCCGCCATCTCACCAATTTGTTGTGCCAGTGCATTCAATTCTGTTATCAACTTTTGTGCATCACCGGTGCTCGTTGCCAATGTAGCTGATGTTTGACTTATGGCGTCAATGGCCTGAATATTTAGCTTACCGCCTTCGTCGATCTTGACCAGTGCATCCTGTAGCTGATCAGAAAGCTTTACACCTTCGGTTACATTCGAGGTCGATTCCTTAATCAGCTGGGTAATTTCTTTCGCCGCTTCAGATGAGCGTTGTGCCAGTTTACCAACCTCGTCCGCAACCACCGCAAAACCCTTACCGTGTGCACCAGCACGAGCCGCCTCTACCGCTGCATTCAATGCCAGCAAGTTAGTTTGTTCTGCGATTTCTGTGATTACACCAATAATCTCAGAAATCTGATCGGATGATTCTGCAATAGCCCGCATACCCTCTGCTGAAGCATCAACAGACACTCGACCTTCATTTGCCGCTTTCAATGAAGCATTACCCGACTCCGTTGCCCTGGCAACCGCCTTCTGCATATCATCCACCGCGGCTGCCATTTCGCCCATCGACTCGGTGACACGTACCACCATCTGACCCTGCCCCTGTGCGTTTGCCACAACTTTGGCACCGGTTTCACCCATTGCACCTACCGTTCCAAGCGCTGATGCCACCTCATTATCCTGATCTTTTGCGGTTTTACTGACACCATTGATTTTTTCCAATAATTCCACAATGGCATTTTGTGAAACCTGCGCGGCCTGTTGCTGACCAGTTACAGATGCGGATACCTGGCCTGCTGTATTACCCATTTCTGTAATAACTTTCTCAGATGTTCTACTCCTTTCCAGTTCACCCTGTGCCCTTTTTCTGTTTGCACCCGCTCGTTGGGCCACGTCATTCGAACCTTCGGCAACCCCCTGCGCCGCATTGTTTACAACACCGAATGAAGTACGTAATACGCCCATCATGTCATTAAAGGCCCCGGACATCTGACCAATTTCATCCCGACCAAGAACCGGTACCGATACGGTAAGGTCGCCTTCAGTTGCGATATGGCGTACTGTATTTGCCACCTGTAAAATGGGTGCAACGATCACGCGTCCTACCAAAACAAAAATACCAAGGGTCACCACTATACCTATCGCCAGCAGTATCAAGGCCAATGTATCTAATTCCGTTACCAGGTCATGTACGCGGTCGTTATCTTCTTTGAGTAATTCGTTCTGATGCTCTACGATCTGAACTAATAGTTCTTCAATTTCTGCCGCAAACGGTGCGACCTCTACGGCTAACATGTGATTTGCCACGTTCCAGTCATCTGCCGAACGTAGTTTAAAAATCTGAGATGGAAACACCTGGAAATTATCCCTTGCGACTTTAAATTGATTAAAGAGTGATTTTTGTTCAGATGTTAAATGCTTATACTGCTGACGCAGATCAGAAAAACGTTTACTGTTTGTCGCCCACAAGCGATCGAACGCCCTTTTAAATTCATCGTCACCCGTGGTTACATATGAACGAAGATTCGCAATACCCAAGCCCGTGGTACCCCGAATATCCGCCATCATATACAACATAGCCTTACGCAGATCACTACCCGGTTGTTGACCCTCTATATCAATAATATCAGTCATTATCTGTGCCATCTTATTGGCAAGTGGTGCCGCATCGTTTGTTAGTATTCTTAAAGCGGGGATTTCTTTTTCTGAATGTGAAATTTTCTCAATTTCAAGCTCTAATTCGCGCAGCTTTTCAAAGTCCACTTTAACCTTCTGAAATCGTCTCTCATCTTCTGCATCATGGGATTCTTTAGTTAGCCTTTCCATAAGCTCTAAATTAGGATCAATCCAGTCACTCCAGGCACGGTGACTAATCTCTTTAAACTTCGGGTCCCCCAGAAGCATCCAGCCCCTTAATCCACCTAATGACTGGTTCAGGCCATTAAGCAAGCTCAAACTGGCTTCAGCAGTAGGTGTACGAAAATTTGCCACACGGTCAGATACCGTCTCGATATCGTTCACTTCGTATACTGTTATGGCGACGGTTAATATCAGTATCATCAACATCGCAGCGAAGCTTAATCCAATCTTAGTTCTTAATCGCATGTCCCCAAATAGACTTTGATTATTATCTTTCACCTGTTTTACTCCTCATATCCATACCAGATTGTTATGAAAATATAATCTAAGTAACCGTATATATTTTTAAAAATCAGGCAGTTCTTATGTCACCAAATGAATTTATTTACATAGTCAGTCTAGTAGATAATTTTATTAATGGTAGTGCCAATACTTACATCCGCTTCAATGTAGTCAACCTGACTTCTATTTAGCGCCATCTGCACCATGTCTTTACAGAAACAGGTCTGTGGATCCTGGGCGATAGCAATTCCACCGGTGCGTATAATTTCTTCCAAACCCTCTGCACCATCCTCACCCAGACCCGATAAAATCACACCAATCGCCTGCTCACCGATGGCCTCAGCTGTAGAAAACATCAACATATCAATCGCCCCACGTCGATGACTAAAGGGCGCCGGGCTGATATGCAAACTAAAAGCATCAACCGTGTTATGCACACTCATATAATCATCACCGCTGCTGATATAACAATAACCCGGCCTGATGACTTCATTATGCGCAGCACGTTTCACCGGTATCTGGCTACAGGTAGCCAGGTAACCAATAAAAGCATCTACAAATTCTGATGCCACGTGAAGTGATATTAAAATGGCCGAAGTTGAATCGGCTCGCAACACAGGAATAATTTTTAACAACGCCCCATAGCCACCTTCGGCAGCCCCCATAGCTACAATTTGCTGACAGGGTGTATCACGGGTATCCATTTCGGCACCTGATACCGCCTCATTATTTTTAATTTCGCTGCGGATATATTTAATTGCACTCAACTCAACCTCCGCCGCATACTTAACCCTCTCACGTATTTCCGCAATCTGTTGTTCTCGGCTGGTTTTTAACATTGTTGAGGGTTTTGAAACGAAATCTACAGCGCCATAACGCAGGGCATCAAAAGTGATTTTTGCACCCTCCTGCGTGAGATTACTGAGCATCACTGTCGGTACCGGGTGTTCTATCATCATGCGTTTGAGCGTACCAATACCATCCAGAGCCGGCATGTTGATATCCAGAGTGACAACATCCGGATTAAATTTATCCAGCAACACCAATGCCTCAAAGCCATTGCTGGCCTCCTCCATCATGATATTCTCATCTTCTGCGAACAGCCCCAGTATAGCTTCACGCATAAGCTTTGAATCATCGACAATCAGTAATCTCAACGCACTCTTCATCGTATTAACATAGTCTGGATTTTCGTTCCGTCTATCTTTGTTCATTTATAATCAATTCACTTAATTATATTTAATCTTTATGAAGGACATTAATAAACACGGACATTTGTTCACCCATCAGGTAAACCCGTATAGATATACATTTAGGCAGATTACAAAGATTAAATTCCAAAAAAGAAAACTTCAAAGTTGTTTCAAACGGCTTTATTATTCTTCTGAAGCCAGCACCAACTATTTACGATAAAAACAGCTAATGCAAACACTAATTCATATGACTACCAGACTTTATATAGCTTAAAAAATTTGCTTATGCCAATTTTTTTACATATTATGAATTATTTTCTCAGAACCGCATTGTATTTGTGCCGCGTAGCAATCAGGAATAAGATAAAAATATGCTCAACAGGCTACAATGGCATCTAACTAAAACTGGATCAGGTGGAAATAAGATATCTGATTTTAGGATACCTAAACAGTCAACACCAGGCTGTATTTAATTTTAAAACCTTGCATCACGAAACATCCCGGACTAAAGTCTTTTTTAAAAAGTTTCTTCGAATTCGTTACCAAATAACTCGCTCAGCGGATAAATCATTACAACAGCTTAAGACCACACTTGTCCCTTTTAAACATTTTCGATTACATGATCATCAGAAAAAATAATCCTGGTAACCATCTGAAGATTATTGATATAGTTGTGAGCCTTTTCACAACGGATTCAATTCATATTAAGTAGATTAAGAAACTATATTAGTTTAAAAAAATAGCGTTATCATTATGAATAAAACAATTCTTTCTACTTCCCTTTCTACATCTATTAATATTTTTTTATTTTGGTCTCTACTGGCTTTTTCCCAAACAGTATTTTCACACGCTCGCTGGAGCCTGACCGGGCTGGTTAAACCCCGTACTAATTCAACGGGCTTAAAAGAACCCGCTTCCTGTGGCGGCGTTGCTCGCACGAACACTCCAGTTGTTTTACAATCGGGCAGTACGGTCGATGTTCAGTTTGAGGAAACGATTAATCATCCGGGTTACTTTAGAATTGCTTTTTCTTCCGCATCAGACGCGGGATTTGAAGACAACATTTTAATTTCAAATATTCCAGAAGTACCTGCCACTCAATTTTATACACAATCGATTACATTACCTGATATTGAATGCGATGACTGTACACTTCAGTTAGTTCAGGTCATGACAGACAGAACACCGCCCACTAATTATTATTCGTGTGCCGATATTCAGTTAACTACAACCGGAACACTACCGCCACCGATTAACGACACCACTGCCCCACTAGATGTTAGCAACCTTTCAGCAACGAGCAGTGACACCCGTGTGACATTAAACTGGACAAACCCGAGTCTTGATTTTTCCGGTGTCCTTATACTACAGGACACCAACACCGTCACTGGCTCACCGACAATGACGACGCGTTATACTTTAAATGACACCATTGATGGTGCCAGCATTGTTTATATGGGTAATGATGAAACCATGATTGCCAACAATCTAAGCAATGGAAATTCGTATTACTTTAAGGCTTTCGCTTACGATGCAAGCTTGAATTATTCACCCGGTGTGGAAGTAAATTCCACTTTGCCCACTAATCCAGAAAACTTCCAGCCAGAAGTATCAATCATCGCGGAACAGTCTCAGATACAAACCACGCGTGTTGCAACAGGTGCAGGCAATGTCATCATACAGGCCTTGGTTACCGATGATAATCCTTCAGATACACATCAATTTGACTGGGCAATGACCGACAATCGACTCATTGATCTTGATAATGAGGGTAGCAATTTCACATTTTCTCCGTCGGAATTAGAACCCGGCACTTATTCCATTGAAGTAGAAGCGATAGACAATGGGGTACCGGCTAAATCCGCTAGCGCCACTTTGTCGATTGAGGTAATCGCATCAAACAACACCGCTCCAACAACAGACAGTAGCGGTAGTTTCAATATTATTAATTTAATTTTGTTATTATTTATTATAATTTTGCGTCATAGAGAAAATTTGATTGAGAAAACCTGACGGATGATGATACTCTGCCATTAGACTGAACATCACTTTAATGCTGATGCCCTGTCATTTGTCGTAGCAAGCCTGTATCGGGACTGATTTATATAATCCAGTAATATGTTTTTTCTTATCATTAACTCATCGAGCAACAATGGCTTTATGATATCTCTATATTCTGCGAATAAATCGGTTGCTCGCTGATGCATTTTGTTTTTTTCTCCGACAAGGTCTGAAATCTGTATTAATAATTGTTTCGACTGACTGTAATTATTAAAAAAACTATATGGCAACCTCCCAAGCAAATCTATCTTATTACCGGAGACAACAAAAATATGCTTTTTAAATACTTCATCTATCTTCAGGGGCACGTTTTCATAGAGCAATCGATCGATATTTTTTAATCTTTCACTATAATAAGCAATCGCTTTTTCATAAGCCCTGGCAGCCTTGCCAAATTCCATCTGAGCTTCATAGGTATAGGCTAATAAAATATATGACTCATCGACAGCTAAATCATAAGTCCTATTTTTTTGCAGGTATAGCAGCACATTCTCAGATGCAGAAAAATCCTGCGACTTAGTTGCAGCCTGCGCAGTTCCAATGATGGCACTGTTAAAGTAAGTTGATCCAACGGGTATTTTCCTAAATATTTTTCTCGCCTCGTTAAATTTATCACTCTTAAGATAAAGGTAGCCAAGAATGAGCAAAATTCTATTTTTAAGTCGAGCATTTAAATTAACTGACGAACCTGAATATAACTTATCAAGCTTATTAAAAGCCTTGTTTATATGGCCATCATGGAAATGCAAAAGCGCAATATTCAATTGCGCAGTTGCATAATGAATTGAGTTTGATGACACCTTATTATAGTGATTTAATGCCTGACGGTTATTACCGATTCCCTGTAATGAAATCCCATACAAAATACGTTTATAATTTTTATATTCAGTTGAGTCATCAATATCATCCGATGTTATTGACTCCAAACTTTTTATCCAGGATTTATTTTTTATATGATAAAGACTTGAATTTTCATAATTTTCTGACAAATCTTCACCGGCGATAAAAATCTCAGACTTTAAAACGCTTAACCTTCTATCCAGATCAATTATTAATGCAACAGGAACCTTACTGGCATTAGCGCAAACTGAAAAAAAAATTAGCAATATTACTATAAAGACATTCATTAATAATTATGATTTAAACCTGAAAAAGATCAACCGGATAACGGACTGCATTTAACTGCATCCATACTAAAATAGAGGGTAAAATTCAAACATAAGCTACTACAACGGGCACCTACCCTTTAGTGCATTGAATAACGCATTTGAAAATGTGGCACGCCAGTCGTCTTAGACAGGAACATATCCCCATGGCTTTGGAAACCCTGTTCTTCATAAAATTTTACAGCGGTAGCTCGTGCATTCAGAATAATTTTTTTACAGTTATCTTGCATCGATATTTTTATCAGCTCTTTTAAGAGTTGCGTGCCGTACCCCTGACCCTGCATCTGCGGTTTAACCACAATTTGTGAAAACTGATAAACACCGTCACCCAGATCAGTGATACGGCCACAGGCGATAAGTGATTCATTATCAATTATCGCAATATGCTTACTTATTTTTTCCTTCTCATCATACAGTATATCTTTGACCAGGTTATGCTCCCGAAAAAACTGATCATATCGCAGTGCTACCGCGTCCGAATAAAAATGACTTCCTGTTTCTAGTTCACATATTTTCATTATATAAATAGTCGTTTTTTCACAAAACGAATGCCTTATAATTTATAGAACTCATTAAAATGAAAGATAAGATACCTCATAAATTATTGCACCACTTTCTTCGTGTGCAAATAATTGCAAGCTAACTCATCAAACCTTCCAACCCCACCTTTACATCAGTATGAGCGCCTGTATACATAGCTGACTATAGAGAATAGCATCTCCAGTATGTTCGCTTAGTCACCGCCTGTCACTATGGTCGGCGCCAGATTCCTTGACCAAAATCAACTATGATTAGCTTATTTCATTCTTCAGAAACGATATCTAAAAACCATTACTTACAGTAACATAGCACCTGCATCTATATTATAGCTATTTAAACCCTAAAATTTATCACTGTAAATTAATTTATGAGTAATTTATATAAACCACCTGAAAGTGACCTTGAAATAGCGGGGGCAGGCATTAACCAGCCGAATATTCTCTGGAGAATATTTTTCTGGATTAATGTTATTTTATCTCCATTAATACTCTTGGTAATATTTTCAGTTGACTCGCTAAATTCTCTTGATATTATCGATTTATTATTCTTCGCTGTTATTATTCGGGTGCTCTATCTTTACTCATATGCCAGAGAACTAAATCACGAATGGGTATGGAAAATATTAAGTTTTTTATACCCAATCTGGTATTTATTTTATGAATTCTTAGGCCCACTAACACTGGACATGACTCATTATGGAAGTCCCGCAGTGATAGATCGTTATATAATAATTTCAATTATATTTTTTATCCCATCCGCTTATGCTTTATTTGCCCATGCCTTTAAATCGAATAATGCATCATGAATCGAAACCTGTATCGGTCTTAGCTAATAGATTCTCATAGAATAACACCGTATGCATGCTATTTAATAACAGACTATTGTATGCCGATGTGGTCGGCTTTGTAGGCTAAGTTCCAAGCCACACCCCGCCAGTAAACAAGCTCAAACCCCATCAATTTGAGTAAATCCTTAACGCCTCTGCAATAAATACTTGACAAAATTATATAGTTTCATATAGTACACCATATGGTAAACAATACAGAACAACAGTTAAATCAGATCTTCTCAGCCCTGTCCGACCCTACGAGAAGGTCGATGCTATTAAGACTCACGAAAGAAGAAATGTCAGTTGCTGACCTTTCTCGGCCATTTGACCTTTCCAAGTCCGCCATTACAAAGCACTTGAAAGTGTTAGAAAATGCCGGGCTGCTCGGCAGAACCGTAGAGGGTCGCGTACATCGCTGCCGCCTTGAACCCGAGCCTTTGAGCGCAGCATCTAAATGGTTAACGTTCTACGAAAAGTTCTGGAACAAAAAACTTGATGCACTGGATAATTATTTAAGTGGAAACAAAGACCATGCCTGAGCGTCCCGACTCATCAAATTCCTATGAAATACTGGTGCTTAAACGGCAATTTTCCGCATCTATTGAACGCGTTTTTGATGCCTGGACAAAGACAGAAATACTCGCCCAGTGGTTTGGACCGCAAGGTGCTGTGGTCAGTCACGCAGAAAATGACCTGAGCGTTGGTGGAAAATACATCATCGAAATTACATCCCCCGATGGAAACAACATAAAACATTTTGGACAGTATGTACAAATCACAAGACCACATACACTGATTTTCAGCTGGATGCTAGAAAACCAACCATGTGGTGGCAGCGCGGGCCTGTGTGCCGAAACTCTGGTAAGCTTAGAATTTAAATCGCTTGAAACCGCCACAGAACTAACCCTGACACATGAACGCCTGCCAGGCAAACAGGCCTATGATGGCCATAAGTTTGGTTGGAACAGTTCGTTTGATTCACTCACCCATTACTTAACAACTGAGTAGTTTATGACTTTTGATCGCTAAAAGATTCGTATTTTCAAGCCCCAATTAATACACCATTTGGTGTACTAATAAATTAACGAGACCGGATTTATCAATATTGCATCTTTAAAAACACGACAAACCAAGAGGAAAAAACAATGGCTGACATATTACATCGCATCGTTATCGAAGCTTCACCCGAAAAAGTATATAACGCGTTGACAGAACAGGAGGGGTTAAGCGCATGGTGGACGAAGACCCGTACCGAAGGCAAAATAGGTGCACTCGCGACGTTTTTCTTTGGTCCCAATGATGAGCACCAGGTGGTCATGGAAATAACGGATATGCAAAAAAATGCATTCGTTAGCTGGAAGTGTGTTGAAGGTCCCTGGGTTAATACCGGTGCGTTTAAATTTATGATTGAGCCCGATGAGCGAGGCAGCGCGCTTAAATTTAGTCATTCGGACTGGCCAGAAGCAGATGAATTTTATATGCACTGTAACTCGAAGTGGGGGTTTTTCTTTACCGTAAGCTTGAAAAATTATCTTGAGACTGGTAAGGGAGTGCCCAGTCCAAATGATCCAGATATTTAATTAAAAACCCATTCTTATCTAATGATTATTACTGGGTGGTGATGGTGGCAGCTTGCGGCGAAGTCAGATGATTCGAAACGTGTAAATCAGGCTGGTATTAAATCATCACCTGTAATCTTTATAGATATTTCGCACCCACTCAAGCTCCCCTGCCCATTCATCAATCGTCGTCTGCAATGCGGGGGGGAGTGGTGATGGCCAGGGCACGCCGTATTCTTCAGGTTGAATTAAGGGTGCCAGGAGTGCAGCTGTTGCCAGATCTGCACGGCTGAACTGCTCACCCGCTAAAAACTGATGATTAACTAAATGCGCATTAATTTTATCAATCGCTCGTTTTAAATTAATTTTAGCCTGGGCCGCAGTCTCGTCATTAATACGCATATAACGAATCATGGTTTTTCGTAATTGAGGAAAAAAAAACTTCATAAAGATTTTTCCATACCAGGGCCCCTGATGTGTAAATATCGGTATTAATATATCTGGATGCTTGAGTAAGGTATGATAAAAAAAAACTCGTAAATTAACCCCGACTTCCTTATTTGCAAATTGCTCCCACTCAAGTGCCTGTAAACGCGTTGCTTCATCCTCTGGTGTCAGTGACTTTTCGGGGGAAATTTTATCAAGATAATCAACGATTTTATTTGATTTTTGAATGACATTCTCATTATGCTTAATAACGGGCACTTCAGAAGATTTAGCCATTGCCATAACCTGCTTAATATGGGGGCCGGGTAATAAATTTTTTATCGTGTGTGGGAGTTTTTTATAATCCAGAGCCCAGCGAGCTTTTTCACAATAGTGAGAAATTGGAAATTGATACAATATAATCATAATGACAGACTCCCTTCTTGAGTAAAAAAACTATACGCAAACCAACAAAGATATACAATACTCAGTTTATATAAATTTGAAAGTCAGCCATTTTATGAAAGAGCATCATCGCATTATTATCATAGGCGCAGGGTTAAGCGGTTTATATATTGCTTGGCAATTAAAGCAACATAATCTGGACGTTATTGTACTGGAAGCCCGACAGCGATGTGGAGGGCGAATTTTATCGATGACACATCACACGGACCGCTACGATATGGGACCTGCCTGGGTGTGGCCGCAATTACAACCTCGACTGAAAAATTTGATTGATGAGCTTAATTTAAATGTTTTCCCGCAATTTATAGATGGAGATATGCTGTATGAAAAATCCGCTGCCGAAATTGAACGCATCAACGGACAATCTTCTCACCAGCATTCATATCGTTTAGAAAATGGCAACGCCAGTTTAATTGATTCACTACTCTGTAAACTTTCCAATGATACTGTACATTTAAATACTGAAGTCAGATCGATTAATACTGATACCTGTACCATAGAGACATTACGTAATGGTAAAGCTCATGAGTACACCGCTGACAAGATAATTCTGGCATTGCCGCCTCGACTCTTTATGCAAAATATCAAGATCAACCCGGCCTTCGATGAAGCGATAATAAAGGCATTTAATAACACCCCTACCTGGATGTCCGGTCACAGTAAAATTATGTTCATTTACGATAAACCTTTCTGGCGTGATAACAACCTATCTGGAGAAGTTTTCAGTCACATCGGTCCACTATCAGAAATTTATGACGGCTCACCGGTAAATAACGCATTTTTTGCACTGACGTCTTTTGTTGGTTTAAATGCACATCAACGCCAGCAAATTGATCGTGAGCAGTTAATCACTTTATGCCTGGCACAATTGCAGCGTTTATTTGGTGAGCAGAGCCTGAACACAATTAATATAACAATAAAAGACTGGAGTGAGGATCAATACACCACAACCCCACTGGACTTAAATTCACCTATGTATCATCCACAATATGCGGATGACTTGCCGAGAGGTTTCTACAACCACAGTTTAATTTTAGCGGGTACTGAAGTTGCTCGCGAACATGGTGGATACCTTGAAGGCGCACTGGAAAGCGCTGATGAAGCTATAAAGTTGTTAAACAGGTAAAAGCAACCCCTGTAAATACTTAAGCAGTAGTGCAGATAAACAGCAGTGATTATAAAAACATCACCGATGCCCTGGCGTTGACAGGGTACAAAAAACCTCCTTTGCATACGCCGCTTCGCTATTTTGGGGAGGCTTAGCAGCGAAACTTGTATACTTAAACTGGCATATTTTGCCAGCTCAGAAGATAACACCTTAACCTGTTTAACTAACCTGCACCTGTTGGCCATCAAATTCTATAATTTGTCCTGTGCGAATTTTACAACGCTTACGTAACTCAACTTTATCGTCGACCTTTACCCGGCCATCAGAAATCAGTTTTTTTGCGACGCCACCACTTTCGCACAGCCCCGTAATCTTTAATAAATTATTTAACTCAATATATTCACGGTCTTGCAGATCAAAAATTTCCATTAACGTATCACTTATAATAATCTTTCTGGTGGTATTTCAGTTGCATACCCTGTAAAAAATTTCTCAATATCTGGTCTTTACACTCTCTGTAATGTTTATGGCCTTTCTTGCGAAATAAAGCGCTTAATTCATGTTTACTGATTTTGAATTCCGCTAATGTCATTATTGCTAAAATATCATCATCACGTAAATCAAGCGCGATTTTTAATTTTCTTAAAATAATATTATTAGTTAGCTGTTTTTCCAGTGGGGGCTGGGCGCCCTCTCTTTTACCCCTATTCTCATCGATCAAATTATTCAGAAAAATGGCCAGTTGCTCATCATTACATGGCTGAAAAGCAGGATCGTCATCTTTTTTTAGCCAGTCACTCATTTGCTCACGGCTGACGGGGCGCTCTGGAAAACTTAATAATTTCATCATTTTCGAGTCATCAAAATCGAAAGTGTAGCGAATTCGTCGTAATATATCGTTATTTGTCACATGCATTTCCTGAATTGGGTAAACCATTGTTACAGAACAGACTCAATTAGTGAAGGGCAATTTCATATATGCAATTAATCTATTGAAAAGTAGCGGCTAAAACAGATATTATTTAAAATACCAAGCGATATTTTACTTCACAGGGTTCATCAGCTCACCGAGCAAGCCCTGTGCCATAAGAGCAATATTTTATGAACAAAATTGACAATGACAAACTGGACCGGGTCGTCGCCAAAGCCCGAAAAGATGCAGAAAGTCGGGGTCATGGCTACCGTGAAAAAGCCTTAAAACTCTACCCCCACATATGTGGCCGCTGTTGTCGTGAGTTTGACCGTAGTAATCTGCACGAGCTAACCGTACATCACATCAACCATGATCACGATGATAACCCGGAGGATGGTAGCAACTGGGAGTTGCTCTGCCTGTACTGCCATGACAACGAACACCAGCGCTACGAAGAACAGCTGGCCGAACATGGTATCGTCATGGGCGAGAGTGAACAGAAAGAAGCCACCCATAACCCTTTTGCAGACTTGAAAAAAATGCTTAAGGAATAATATTTACCGCCTGATCACTGCAGCTCATAATTCATGCTAAAGGCAATACGCGGGTTTGTTTGCATTGAGCCAGGCGGCTCAGGAAAGGGTTGCGCATCGATAAGCGCCTGGCGTACCGCACGTTGCAACACGGCCTTACCGCCATTAATGATTAACTGATCGTAATCACCACTTTCACGCAATAAAAAAGTCACTTCTAACTTGCCTTCAATCGCCCGACGCCGAGCAGCACTTGGGTAGAATTTAAAGGTCTCAATATGCGCTAATAAACGACGAAGATAGGCCTTTCTCTCACTTTCGATTTTCTGCTTAGCTTGTCGCTGCTGATCTAAATGTGCCTGACTCTCCCGCGTCGGTGTTTCAGTTTTCTGATTTTCGGGTTCCTCTGTGATCGTCTCTACTAGAAACTCTTTTTCTACCACTGTTTGTTCTGTAGTCTCATTTTCCACATCGGTCGGTTCAAGTGATGTTTTATAAGATTTAGCGGGAGACGGATGCGGGGACTGAATAATTTTTTTCGCAGGCCTTATCCGGGAAACCACTTTGTTAGAAATTTTTTTCTGGATTTGTACTTCATCAACCAACGCTACAACGGGCTTCACATATTTAACCAGTTCTACCTGTATCTCATGACTTATACCTGGCTCAGGCATATCCAGCTTATCAAAAGAAAAATCTGTTTTATACTGTATAAACACAATGGCGTGAACGATCAACGACACCAATACACCAGCAAGTATATTTGAATGACTAGTCATAACATCACGGTGAATTCACTTTTAACCAGCTAACCACCAGATTCATATCCAGTAACCCGGATATAGCCTTTCGTGTCTTATCCTGTTTATGAAAATAACTACGGGGTAATTCACCATACCAGGCCGGATCAATGGCGTATCTTAAATGCTGCACCGATGCATCAGAAAACACCCGGCTGTCAATACTGGATAATCCCGATTTTTTTAACAACTGGTTAATATCATCTGCCCGCGCAATCGAATCTGTTGACACCAGCACAAGATTTAAATCGGGATGCGCTTTATAAACACTTCCCAGCATCGATAATTCTTTAATACAGGGCGGGCAATCTAATGACCACATCACCATTAAAAATGGCGGGTTTTTATCAACAACCAGTTGCTGATAGCTATCGGTTTTAAACACCGCTGGGGCATTCGACGCATAAATAACAAACGAGAAAAAAAGGCTGCATATAACCAGTAACACCTTCATCACTGAGCCGCCTTAACAACACTTTCATCGATGTTAATTAACTGAAAACCTTCCTGTGTGGTTTTCCACTGAATGTAAACCCCGTGCGCATCCATCATTAAAAAAGCATAATCTGAGCCCGCCGTTGTTTCCGCAATCGATGCTGCCTTTCCCCAGCTACCGCCATTATCGCTAGAAAGCTGTACCCACAGGCTTTCTTTTTTCCCATCAAATTCTTTCCAGCTTAACCAGACTTTATTGCCCTTAGTTAAAACACTGGGATGCGATGCACCCGCTTTATAATTTCCAAACGCTATTGGAGCACTCTGTTTATTGTTTTTATCCATGCGCATATAAAATAAACCATGACGCTTCTCGGCATTATCAAACCACACCAGATGGTACTCTTCTGTTTCATCCGAAATCGATATATCAGGCCCGTGATGGGGACAGGCATCTACCTGCCAGTTATCAAAACTTACACGCACCGGTTTAGCCGGCTTGTCAGGGGCATTAAAATTCACCAGCGCGTGATCACGGGTATTTTTACCATAAATATTTCGCCACACAATTACCGGTAAATTTTTTTTATCCGTATCTATCGCTACCCGGCAACACTCACAACTGTGATCTATAATTTTTTGATTCCTGTGAAAATTCTTTCCCCCATCTTCCGACCAGCTATAATAAAGTGCAGCACCATGATATTTTTTAGCGGCTTTTTCTGCTTTTAATCGATCGCGTTTATCAAGCCAGGCTAAATAAATATTTCCATTATCGGCGACACCTAAGGCCTCAAATCGATGCCCGGTGATATCCAGGTTATCATTCACCGTGATTGGCGTGGAAAAACTTTTGCCATTGTTGTTTGAATAACTGAAACGCACATTTCCGCTAAAACGTTTTTTTAAAGGCGTTGTCCATGACACATAAATACCGCCCTTATTATTCAACGCAATTTTAGGACGGTTTTCACCTCTGGCAGAGATTTTCTCCGGCACACGGTTAACACTCACCGGTAAACTAAAGGTTTTCGCCTTGTCATCGGAATAGCTGACATACACATGTCCCGCATAAGACCAGGCAACCCATAAGCGCCCGCTGTGAGAAAAAACCGAACTCGGTGCTGGGGCGCAGTCTAATGTTGGTAACTGATTAATATCAGCGCATTTAGTAGAGAGTTGCCCGGATGGCTTACGCTCACCATGAGCGGCAAACGCGGTTACCGCTACACCTGCAATTAACACTCCGGCAATGATATTTGATATTTTCATGTTAAAATTTGTACTCAGCACCCGCATACACGGTGCGTGGCATACCCGGTGCAAAGCTTGAAGCTCCCCTACTAAATGACGCTGAAGTCGCATAGGTTTTATCGCCAATATTCATTAAACGAAGATAAGCTTCAAACTGCTTACTGACAAAATGATTAATTCGAAAGTTAAGTAAGTCATGTCCCGCATATTTTTCTGTATTGCTCTGATCCAACCAGTATTCGCCTAAATGCATCCATTCTAATTCCATGCGTCCACCGTTTAACAATGATGGGCGATAATTTAATCGCGTGTTTGCCACCTGCTCCGGTGCCGACTGAATTTCATTACCACTAAAATCCGTGCCCTTTTCTACCCAGTCTTCATAGGTGTGTTTATTTCGTGCATAACTTAAGCTAAATATCCAGTCTTTTGAAAATTGACTGTTTAAACCAAACTCAATTCCCCGGTGCAATGTTTCACCGGCATTGACGGTGGTTCTTTCTTCGGTTATCGGATCTTCATAGGTCACCAGGTCATCTTTTTTTATCATGTAATAGATAGACACTTCATAATCCAGATTTTTAGTTGGATTCCCCCGCACCCCTATTTCATAACTATCGACTTTAACCGGCTCTAACTCCAGCGATGCATCATTGCTACCCGGGCGGAAAATCTGCGACTCAGACGGCGCGCGAAACGCATGGCGATAGGATGCAAACCCATTTAAAGTTTCATTGAATATATAACTCGCACCCAGCTTCGGGCTAAAGTGTGCAAAATCAACTTTACTATCTGACGGATGATTATAGATCACCGGATCTCTTGTGCTGGTTGGATCTACTTCCAGTGGACCATCTGCCATGTTGTTGGTGTAATCATATTGCATATTGTCATAACGCAAACCCGCATTAATTCGCCAGTTTTTCCACGGTGATGTTTCCACATGTACATAGGGTGAAATGGCCTGAAAGGTTACGTCATAATCATAAATTTTAACGCCGCTTGTAAAGGACTCGTAAATACCATCGGTGCGTATGGCGTCAATACTGTGCTCCAGGCGACTGCCCGGTGTGTAGTCCACATCAGCCCCCACAATGACACGGGTTCGGTAGGGTTTAAAATCCATTCTGTATTTTGCTAACAACCCCAGTGAATTACTTTCCGTTTCTTTTATACTCGGATCATAACTAAAGGACCAGTTCGGCATATACTCCATAAAATTATGCCGCGCAAATGGCGTCAAACTTAGTAATGTATTACGACTTTCTTTTTCATAGGCGGTTGAAACACGGGCAGCCTGTACGTCACGATAGGAAATTGGCGTGTAGTTTTTAGTGGGATCATTATAAAAATCATCTTCCGAAAGTCGTGAAGAGCCGGCGGTTTGCTGGTTGATATTCGATGTACTCAGCAAGGTTTTTAAACTTGCACCACTTTGTAAAAAGTGATCCCAACGCAACGTTGCACTTTGCCGATCATAATCCGTTGCATCTCGCCAACCATCCGTATGCGTTATATTAATATCCCCGCGCACACCATCATCAGCCCAAGCTGCGCCTCCACCGGCCAATAACCGATACCAGCCAAACTCCCCCGCCTCCATAGCTAAATTAAATTCATTGTCCATAGGAGGTGCCATGGTAATAACATTAATTACCCCGCCTATGGCGTCACTACCATATAATGAGGTACTCGGGCCTTTGGTTATTTCTATCCCGGACGCCTGGGGTATATTCACTTCATAAAGCGCATTATGATTAAAAAACCCGGTTGAGCGCGTTGGAATACCATCCTCAAGATATAAATACAAAGGCTTGGTTGAAATCGGCTGGCGAATCGAAGTCATGTGCCCTTCTCCACCGGTGACATTAATATGCACACCGGGTACCCGCTCCATAATTTCAGAAGGATGAGCAGGTTTCGTTTCCTGTATTTCCTGCTGTTTGATCTTGCCTACGGTTTCAGACGTTTCTGCACGCAGGGTTTCTTCTCTTGTTCCAGTGACGGTAATACTGGGTGTTAACTCCTGCGCACCTTGAGCCACCTCTTCAGCAGCAGAAACAAGTGGAGCCATAGTGGATGCAATGACGGCTAATGTGCCAATATGGAGCCTGGATTGAGTGTGAAGTGGATTTTTTCTCTGTTGATTTACGGGGTGATTCTTAATGTTTACATACATCTGCAAGCTAACCTTATTAACGCTTTAATTTTTTTAAGAGCTTATAAAAATCAGGTTTACCTGCAAAGGTGACATAATGACGCGCGACAAATTGTCGCATTGCTTATTTTTCTACGAAATTTAACCAGGAGCCCTATCGCGTGCGCTCTAAAACACATAAGACATAATTTGCCCTCGATTTTTGACGAAATATTAAAATATTGAATCCATTGTAGATGTAGTTCAGTTGATTCTAATCAATATAAAAATCAAGATGACATTTCATTCTCCTCTATGAAATACAAATTTAAGCACTTAATATGAAGTAAACCCTGCTTATACAAACGCCCTTATAACGAACAATTCGAACTATTAACGAGCATCAAATACTGATTATTCATAAAACGAGCTCCCCTCTTTGTTAAAGAGGGGATAAGTATAAAGCAATAATCTATCAGGCTTATTATGTTCAATGATCGGGTAGAGGGGGGGAGATTTGGCTTTTGATTCTATCTTTATAACACCACTCGAGTTTCGATTTTTTTAAATCCCCCTTAATCCCCCTTTTACTAAGGGGGAGATCTGCACATGTTCCCCTCTTTACCAAAGAATGCTTAACTTACTAGCATGACCTCTGGCCCTCACCCTCTTTCAAAGCTTCAAGCAATTTATCTTCTCCAGGATGAACCTGATATTTCAAGATTTTCCATACTGATACCCCGTGTCTAACGAAATCAATATCAGATATTTAATGTTAGTAAAAAATAGCCAGCCAGATTGTCTCCCATTCAGGGTGAGTCCAGCTGACTTTGTGCTTTGTGTGAGCGGGAATATTAATATAACTGCCGGACTGCATAGCCACTTTGGTTTCCTCAAATGTGATAACCGCCTCACCTTTAATCACCATGACCCATTCATTTTGTGGCTGATCATACCAGCCGGTTTCAGGAGAAACCTGGCCTTTTGAAACAATTCTTTCAATTTTAATATTGTCGCTTTGCTGTAACACTTCCATTAGCTCATTATCAAGCTCCTCTGGAATGTCTGAAAATATATTATTTAATGTCATTTCACATCAGGGCTATTTTCATAACCCTGCCCCCCAGCGGTTTTGCCAGATAACACTGATAGAATCATAATCTGTACCGGTTCGAGTGTTTATACCTGTGCTCGCTAACACTTTAATAGAATTATACTTATCCACTGGAATTGCAAGTGTGAAGCCAGTGCGAGAATTATCCTGTAAATCATTACTCAATACCCCGTCTACCTTTGTTTCCCCACCGGTAAAATAGGTCACCCCATATGACAACCAGATTTTGTTTTTAAAGGTATACGTTAAATTACCCTGAATGGAGTATACCGGTGCCTGTTTGCGAATTTTATCCGTAGAGAATTGATCGTTTTCGCTATAAAAAGTGGCATTGGCAGTGGCTTCCACAATCCAGCGATTAATGGCTTTGGAGATTCCTAGTTCCGGCTTAATAGACCAACGATTCGTACCCAGATTTATAATTTTTTCTTTATCATAATTTCCCAACGGTGGGGTCACCTTTAGGGTAAATCCGGCAATGGCATCCTGTTTATAGGTTCTGAATTTCTGTAAACTCATCGTCGGTGCACCGTAAAAATTAATACTAAAATATAATGCCGGATCTATAATGCCTCTGGTCTCGCGGGTAAGCAGCAGATTGTTTTCATCACGCCCCTGCGCATATAAATCTGCATAAGATAAAACAAAGCCCGCCTTTGCAGATAACCCTGCCACATTTAGTGTGCGAAGATAACCGAATACCACTACATGCACCCTGGATGTTGCATCGCTAACGGGAATCGCCGGGTCTAATATCAACCCACCCTGTGAATTTTGATAACCTGCCACCACAAAGTTAAGACCAGCCGGCGCATTAGTATAGGCTCTGGGTTCCAGCTCCTGAGCAACTACAGCGCTCAAACTGCAAAAATATATAAACAATATTTGGACTAATTGGGATAGATGTTTATTTATGGCTATCACTCTTATAATTCAGGCTAATTTAATTTTCTTATTAAATATCACTCAGCGACTGGTTACAAATGTTTCTTCGTGCATTGAGACTTTACACATTTTACCCAGAAGGCTGATTACTATGATTTGTCAGGTCCCATTTACACGGTATTGGGAAGCTGTTCGTAACCCTGTCCAAAAAGCAGCGTATTCGATGACTTTCCCAGCTTCCAGGCTGGCTCATTTGCATTGCCTCTAAAGTCTACAGTATTTAATTTTACAAGCCCCCATATGGCATCCTACACATATAATAAGGCATAAAAAAAGGGGCCTAAAGCCCCTTTTTTTAAGTTCTACCAGAAAAATTACTTCTTCTTAGCAGCTCTTTTCTTACGACGTTTCTTAGTTTTCTTCTTAGCTGTTTTAGCTGCGGGAGCAGCTGGTGCACCAGCCATGCCTTTAACTAATGCGTCGGCACGCTTAGCAGTTTCTTTAGTTTCAGTTTGCACAGATTTAACCTGAGCTTTCACATCCGCTAATTTAGCTTTTAATGCTACTAAAGGATTTACTTTCTTAGCAGCTTTTTTCTTACCTTTTCTTTTCTTTACGGCCATTTTAAACACCAGTGTTGTTAGAGAAATTAGTTACCATATTCTTTAAATAAGTATACGGTTGTGTGTATTGTAGCTAGTTTTATAACTTTATCAAATAACATTTAACTTTCTTATAAATCTTTAAAAATATTTTCACCTGAATGGGCTAAAAGTAAGGCATTTTTCTCGACTTTTTTCAGGCCATTTACAACCAGTGCATAGGAATGATCTATCATCTTTTTGATTTCGCTTTGCGCAATACTGGCATCTAATATTACGGTATTCCAGTGCAATTTATTCATGTGATAACCAGGAATGACCGCATCATAAACATCGCGTAGTGCGGCGGCCCGGTAGGGGTCACATTTCAGGTTCATATTGGCTGTGTTTTTATTCATGGATAAGGTTGCAAACATTTTGTTTTTAACCTTAAACACTGCTACATCAGGCCCAAACGGAAATTCTTTGCGCGATTCAGGTTTGCTTAATAGATACTTTTCAGCTGATTTATATTTCATATAACAACGTCCTGGTAATCTTTTCTGGGTAAAATTTAGTTATTTTCTGGCCTTAATTTATATCATTTCAATCTTAATCGAAGAACTCCGCATCACTTCTTACCTCCTTGGCCAGGGCCTGTAATTTATCCGCCATTTTTTCCAGTCGTTCCACCAGTGCCGTATCAATCCCAGCCTCTATCAACAGACTAAGTTCATCATAGTGTTGAGCAGGTAAAGAATCTCCTGCCTGAGTCACTATTTCACGAAATCTTTCAGTAATTTTTTGCGCGTGTTGTGTTTTATGCATCACTATTGCCCTCTTTCTGACTCTGTTCTTCATGTTCAGGAAAATTTTTAACCGATGGTGGCTTCTCTAAAGTATGCTCCCCGGCCTCATAAATTGTTTCCGCTGAACCGACGATTAACGGGTCTGGCGACTGGGCAACCAGCGGATTTTTATTGGGATAATCAAGCTTATCTAACAAAAACCGCATCGCATTTATACGTGCACGTTTTTTACAGTCAGATTTCACCACCGTCCAGGGTGCATCCGCGGTATCGGTATAAAAAAACATGGCTTCTTTTGCCTCGGTATACCCCTCCCACTTATCCAGCGATGCCAGATCAATGGGACTTAATTTCCACTGTTTTAATGGGTCTTTTCTACGGTCCTGAAAGCGCCGGAACTGCTCATTACGACTCACAGAAAACCATAATTTATATAGCTTTATGCCACTGCGTACCAACATGCGTTCCAGCTCCGGTGCCTGACGCATAAACTCAAGATACTCACCGGGTTTACAAAACCCCATCACCCGTTCCACACCGGCGCGGTTATACCAGGAACGATCCAGCATAACTATTTCACCTGCACTGGGCATATGCTGTAAATAACGTTGAAAATACCACTGGCCCTGTTCAAATTCGCTGGGCTTTTCCAACGCAACCACCCGTGCACCACGGGGGTTCATATGCTCCATCATGCGCTTGATAGTGCCTCCCTTACCCGCCGCATCTCGACCTTCAAATAAAATGAGAATTTTCTGGCCGGTTTCTTTTACCCAGCCCTGCATTTTTAGCAATTCGATTTGCAGCTCTTTTTTTAACGCCTCATACTCTCCCCTTTTCATCTTTTCAGGATAAGGGTAATTTGCATCCGCAAAAATCTTACCTTTGCCTAACTTTTTTTCAGGTTCAACCAGCACCTGATCTTCACGCTCTGCTGATATTTTTGGCATGCTGAAATTGGCATCGTTGGTCATCTATTTCTACCCCATTTAATTAAAGCTGATATAGTTAAGTATAGACCTTAAAGCATGCGGATTAATCATTAGCGATCATAGGTTTGACTTGTAACAAGCTCTCTTTCAAGGCTGTTTTAAGCCACAAGAGACATGGGATGCGCTGATTTAGTATGGCAAAAACCAGACCATTCCGGTGAGTCTAAAATAATCAGAGCTGTTCAATTCAACTCTTGCTAATGATCAATGAAAACGGCCCTGATTTAACATAGAATTGGGCATAGATGAGGATGATATTATGAGCGATAAAAAACCTGTACTTCCGACTGAAGCGATGAGCGAAGCTTACGAAAAGTTATTAAAGCTGAGCATGAAAGAATTCAAGCTACTTGAGGAGAAAACCGGGCCAATACTGCATAAATTAATTGATAAAACCAGTGGCAAGCTCTCTGAGCTGGACGAGCTCAGTAAAGAAGAAGCGCAGAAGATTTCAGCTTATTTAAAACGTGATTTAAAAGAAGCCGCAGATTACATGGCTGACAGCGGAGAGGAATTTCAAAAGTGGCTATCCATTGATGCGAGTGTCATAGAAAACTACCTTTACGATTACTTTAAACAGGCTGCAGATCAAACCACAGTTGAGCTGGCACAACTTAAAGAGGCCGCTAAGCATGCCCCCTACCGCACAGGTGAAATTACCGGCCCGGGTGTACTTATCTGTGATGAATGCGGTGAACAACTGCATTTTAAAAAGGCTGGGCACATTCCACCCTGTGCGAAATGCAAAGGCACAGAGTTTCACCGCTTGATTTGTAAATAGATTTATATCAATGTAGATACAAGTTACAGGTTGGCGGATAGTTGTACGCCCTTCTGCAGAGTAAAGAGAGATTAGTGAGGTGATGTACACTGAGAGAAATCCCGGGCAGTTCCAGGTCTCTCAAAGGGAATGTTAGCTTTAACTCTCTTTCTGGAAAAGAAGGTACGGTTTTATAATCTGGTTACTTTTAAATCCCCCTTAATCCCCCTTTTTCTAAGGGGGAAACCAAGCTTAGCTCCCCTCTTAGAAAAAGAGGGAATAAATATAATGCTATAAAACACCAGGTTCATAATAATCAATAATCCAGTCAGGGGAGGTTTTGCTTTGACTCCCCTCTTAGAAAAAAAAGGGAATAAATATCATGCTATAAAATATCAGGTTCTTAATAACCAATAATCTAGTAAGGAAAGATTTAAATGCGACTATGTATTCTAGCCATTCGAAGCAGACCTGGTATCTGATTACCCCCCCTCGTCCACATTTTCAACTCATTATCCGCGGCCAGCGATCATGCACCGCGTCATCCATAACCGGCGTTATGGTCACCACATAAATTCGTCGCTCATTTCCGTTATGGGCAATCAAACCCTGTATCCATTGCCCCCGGGGTAACTCAAACCAGTGACTGTTTGATTCCATGTCTTTTTCCATAAATTGCGACACAATGATTTTAACCGGTTTGGGAAACCATTTGTCCCACACCCCCTGTTTAATTGAATCGTGGCGCGCCCAGCCCCCCATGGGTAACTGCCCCAACTGTTGTTTACGTCGCCCCCAGGGCAAATAATCAATGCTGGCATTTTTTAAACGCACGGGTAAATGCGCCTGGGGATTAGGAAAATAAACCCGCTTTTTTTCACCCTGATAAATATATTCAACACCACCACACATAAACTACAACTTGATTATCTAAAAAAAGATTACCGAAAATGCACGCAAATAGACGCAAATGTTTCTGGTTTATGCACCTGCGGCGCATTACACAAAAATAAGTTTTTGCTTTTATTTGCGTGTATTTGCGGTAAATCTTGTGCTTTTAAAAAAACCTCAAATAGACTGCCGATGACCACTGGGTTTCCAGGACGGTGCAATCACATTGGGCATTTCCGATTTATTAATTAAACGCCCTGGGCCAAGTGTCATCTCACCATAACGTTTATTAATATCATCCATCACCGCATCCAGCCGGGCCTGCTTTTCATTTGCCGCTGAGTCATCAAATAAATCCATCTGCGCATTTTCCTGCTTTGGATCCAGGGCAGTCATTTGCACCTGATATACCGGCTGGTTATTCCAGACTTCGTTCAGTACAAACTGACATAAACGAATAAGCAACTGGGTATCATTCGTTGGATAAGGGGATTTTACTTTTCGACCCACCCAGCTGTTATTCGTGTGCAAACCAATAAAAAATTCCGAGGCTTCAAAATGATAACGCCGCAAACGCGCACTCACTCGTACCGCCATATGAATTAAATAGGTTAACAATATATCTTTGTCCAGGGTGTTCGGGGGTAGCACTTTGCCGTGGCCTAATGATTTGGGGTCGGCGACATCCGGGTGTAACGGCTCCGGGTCTTCACCCTGTGCCATATACCAGATGCGCCGACCCGGATTACCAAAGCGCCGGGCAAGCTCGCCAATGGGTAGGCGCGCCATATCACCGCAAACAAATACCCCACGCTCCGCCAGAAAACGCCCGACACCTTTGGCAACACCACACAGTTCGGTTACCGGCACATCAGCCAGTTGCTGACGTGCCTCCCACGGTGGAATAATGGTATAACCGTTGGGTTTATTTAATTTGGCCGCATATTTTGCAGTGGTTTTATCACCACTAATGCCAATGGAACAGTGCAACCCCGAAGCCTGATAAACCGCCTGTTTTAACAGATGCCCAATGCGCCCGGGTGAGCCATGCAGTTTCTGGCAACGGGTCATATCGATAAACGCCTCATCGACAGAAAATATTTCCATATCAGGACAAATGCTATTAATAGCCTGCATAATTTTACCTGATGTTTGTGCATAAACATGGGGGCGCGAGGGGCGCTGAATTAAATCCGCATGTAATTTTCTACCTTCTTTTAAACGCATGCCGGTTTTAATACCATAGGCACGAGCCTCATAGGAACAGGTAATAATACAGGTGCCTTTATTACCATTGGTGACCGCCAGCGGACGCCCGCGTAACTCGGGAAAATCCCGCGCTTCGACGGCGGCAAAAAAACAGTTCATGTCGACCAGTGCAATGGCACGTTGCCAGTGTATAGGGCAGAGTTTGTTAAAGCTGTGCATGTTAAACCTTTAACGTTTTCAGTTAGGAAATGCTGCATCTTCTCACCCCTCACTGATAAAAAATAAATATGTACGCATACTCCCTTAGAAAAAGAGAAGCTGAGTGAGATTTAAATACATATAATCTATTCTGCCCAATTAAACAGATTTAATATCTGGATGTTTTTAAATCCCCCTTAATCCCCCTTTTTCTAAGGGGGAGACTTTCAAATTAATAAGTCCGCAACGTCCCCACCAACACCCCCTGTATCTGCACCCGCTCCGCTGGATACACCATCGGCTCCATTGTTGAGTTGGCGGGAATTAACTTAATGCGCCCGTGGGATAACGGGCGATAGATTTTTAAGGTCACCTCGTAATTATCAATTAATGCCACAACAACCGAATCTTTAGAGGCGCTATTACAGGACTCAATCACCACCGTATCCCCATCTAAAATACCCAGCTCAACCATCGACTCACCATCTACCTTAAGTGCATAACGGTTATCTCCCCCGAACATCTGGTTTAGATTAATACCATCGTAACCGGCAATGGCTTCAATCGGCTGACCCGCAGCAATTTTACCCAGTAAGGGAATCGACATGCCCTGCTCCATTTCTTCATCTGGCAGGCGCAGCCCCCGATGGGAACCCTCTTCATTAAGCAGGAAGCCCTCATCAATTAAACTCTTCACATAACGGTGCGCGGTGCCCTGCGACTGTATGCCGATACCCTGGGCAATTTCAGGGTAAGTGGGTGCATGGCCATTTCTTAAAATATACGCCTGAATATAATCCAGTGTGCGTTGCTGACTAGGGGTCATCACAATATTCTCTAAACGTTCTCAATAGAGAAAGATTAGAGAATATTTCATAAAAGATCAAGCACTATCTGACAGACTGATGTTTGATATCAAACAAAGCCTCAACTATGGTTAGTAGACTGATTAAAAATCAAATGAAAATAATGTTCCTACAGGAGAAAACCATGAGCGATGAAATTATCAAAAACCTCGGCCCGCTGGCAGCACTTGCTGGTACATGGGAGGGTGATCAGGGTATCGATATTTCAAGAATTAAAAGCAAGGAAACCGAAACAAAATACCGTGAGCGCTGCATATTTGAACCACTGGGTCCGGTCAATAATGGCCCCCAGGCGTTATATGGTTTGCGCTACTCCATGACCGCCTGGCGTCTGGGTGAGTCTGATGCGTTTCACGAAGAACTCGGCTACTGGTTATGGGATGGTGACAGAAAACAGGTGCTACGTTGCTTTATGGTGCCCCGGGGCGTGTTGGTTAATGCGGGTGGTGATGCTGAAGCTAACAGCACGAGTTTTCATCTGGAGGCCGAAGTGGGTTCAGAAACCTATGGCATTTTATCCAACCAGTATTTAGATGAAACCTATAAAACTAAAAAATATATTTTAGATGTGGATCTGCAGGACGGGCAGTTTAGTTACAAAGAAAATACCCAGTTGTGGATTCCGATTAATGAGGCGATTTTTGACCATACGGATCAAAATACGTTGCAGAAAGTTTGAATTTAAAAGCTAAAGCTGTTTTCCGCAAATGAACGCGAATAGACGCAAATAAAGTCGAAAGCTTTATTTAGTATTATACAAAAACAGACCAGATAAAAAGCACCGTTATCATAGGCATACAAACGTATATTCGCGTTGACGTGCATGGATGCGCAGGCGTTGTCATTTGCGGACAACAACCTGTGCTTTAAAATCAAACCCAGTCCCGGGGTTTGAGATATTTTTCATACAACTCGGCTTCCGCACTGCCCGCCTCTGGTTGCCAGTTGTAACGCCAGCGCACATTCGGTGGCATCGACATTAAAATGGATTCGGTTCGTCCGCCGGACTGTAAACCAAACAATGTGCCCCGGTCATAAACCAGGTTAAACTCCACATAGCGCCCACGACGATAGAGTTGAAAATCCCGTTCACGTTCACCGTATTGCATGGCTTTACGTTTTTGTACGATGGGTCGATAGGCTTTAATATAATGATCCCCAACGCTTTGCATAAACGCGAAACTTTTTTCAAAACCCCATTCATTTAAATCATCAAAAAACAGCCCCCCAATACCGCGGGGTTCGTCACGGTGTTTTAAATAAAAATACTCATCGCACCATTTTTTATATTTCGGATAAACATCTTCACCAAATGGCTGACAGGCCTCTTTGGAAACCTGGTGCCAGTGTTTCGCATCTTCTTCAAACCCATAGTAAGGCGTTAAATCAAAACCACCCCCAAACCACCATACCGGATCTTCGCCTTCTTTCTCCGCAATAAAAAACCGCACATTAGCGTGCGATGTGGGAATGTAGGGGTTTTTAGGATGAATGACTAAAGACACCCCCATTGCCTGAAATGAGCGCCCCGCGAGTTCCGGGCGGTGAGCGGTGGCGGATGCGGGCAACTTACCCCCGAACACGTGGGAGAAATTGATGCCTGCACTTTCAAACACGTTGCCATCCGCCAGCACACAACTTTTTCCGCCACCGCCCTGCTCCCGTTGCCATTCATCTACCGCAAATGTTTTGCCACCGTCTTCTTCGGTGAGTGCATCACAAATATTTTGTTGCAGTTGTAGCAGATAGTTTTTTACGACTTGAATATCGGGGAGAGTCATGTCCGAGGGGTTCCTGTTTTTATTAAACGCCTGTTAGGGATGCTTATGTTTAAGTGGTTTTATTATTATGCCGTACTGGTGTGTTATTCGCGAGCTAAAGCTCACGCCGAGCTACGGTTTTTATTATTGGCAGGTTTGTCTTTCTGGTTTGCGATTATTATTCGGCTTTATCTATCGACTTCAACGGTTGCAAAAGCTGATCAAAGGCATCTGGAGAAACATATAAAATCACTTCTTTATCCATTTCACTTAACGCAATATCAACGCCCTTCTGGGGGTATAACCAGTGCACGGCATCACTTGCACTATCGGCAATTTTTTCAGCTGGCTCGCCAAAACGTTTTTTAATTAATCCTGCATTGAGATGCACGGATGGTAAATAGGTAATAGATGTAATCGGCGTTTGACGAACTTTCGCCGCGTCATCAGCAGACAGGGTGACTTTTCGTGTGCCACTGCCCAGGGTGGCAATGCGAGTCCCGCGATCGAACATGGCCTGAATTTCATCCTCGGGTAATGCCACCGACATCACCATTTTAGACTTAAGTCCACCGATTTTAACTTCGTTAAAAAACGCTTCAATGACCGCGGCGGATTCCGCCGACGAAAATAACGTTAGCTCGGCGAATTCTTTAAACAGCTGTTCCGCGTCACCCACCGTAGATTCACCGAGCGTCAGGCTAAAAACCCGCGACTGCCCCGAGGGCAATATTTCGACTTGCCAGGGAAAGCCCGCATGCTCTGTGTCCGGTTGGTTTAACGATGATAAATACACGCCTAGCAACAAGGCTAAAATAGTTGCGCCGAGTACACTTAAGAATACATGCTTTCCCATGACTGATAATTATTCCTGTGCCGATGCCTGAGCGGGAGCCTGATGGGTATTGCCCACAGACTCATCAATCGGCGTCAGTGCATTTTCCGGAAAACGCTCACGCACCCAGTCCGGTAAAACCCCGGTTTTAGCCTGATGCAGTGACTCGGACTCAAAGATGATTAAACCCAGCACACTGACCATAATCGGCAGAAAAGCAGCCCCCCCAAACGCCCAGTGCTGGGGCTTCATATCCCCGCCGGAGGCCAGATAAATAAGCAACAGCAGGCTGCCCATCACCGTCAGCATGATTAAAAAGAAGCGACTGCGTTTGGCGGCGATTTGCCAGTGTGCATTCACATACCAGCCTGCACGGGTTTTAGCCCGTTGTGCACCCCAGAACAAATAGGCCAGGCTGACAAACGAGAAAATGGGAATCACAATAATAAAATGGGTAAGCGAGCTAGCGCTCAGCACCGCCACTAGTACCAGCACATGATTAAATATCAGATTAGTTAAAAACACCTCGTGGGGAACACGGGCCTTTTTGATGTCTTTTGCAGTAACGTCGAATTTCATGGGGTCAAACCGGTCAAATAAAATCAGTGAAGATTATAACATTAATGAATACTTAAATACGGTTTAGTTGCAAAGGCAACTACCGATCAAACAGGCGCAAATAGTTAAGCCGACTCAGTTCAGCAATGCTTTGTACATTATCACCTCGAACATCCGCCAGGCACTGCGCAACATGCCCTACCCAGCCAGGGTGATTCTGCTTGCCCCGGTGGGGCACCGGGGCAAGATAGGGGGAATCGGTTTCGATTAATAAGCGATCGTCGGGAACCTGCCGTGCAACCTCCCGCAGGGCATCCGCATTGCGAAAGGTCACAATACCGGAAAATGAGATATACATCCCCATGTCCAGCGCCTGGCGGGCCATTTCCCAGCTTTCGGTAAAACAGTGCAGCACGCCACCACAGCGCTCGACATTGTAATCTTTCAGTATATCAAGGGTGTCCTGCTGAGCATCCCGGGTGTGAATAATCACCGGCTTATTCAGCGCATTTGCCGCCTGCATATGGACTTTGAAGCTGGCCAGCTGCTGCTCGCGGCTGTCCTTGGCGTAGTAATAATCTAGCCCGGTTTCGCCAATGGCCACGACTTTCGGATCGCTACCCAGTGCCGTCAGTTGCAGTAATTTAACCGTATCGTCCTGGGTGTCGCAGGGATGTACACCAACTGAAATATCTATATCAGGGCGATTTTCAACCAGGGCTTTCATTTGCGGGTATTCATCGAGGCTGATGGATACACACAGCATGCGCTCTACCTGCGCCTGCTGAATGGTATCCAGTAGCTCACTAAAACTGTTATTAAAGTCTTTTAGATCGATTCGATCGAGGTGGCAGTGGGAATCTATGTACATGGGGAGGTCTTTATTGCCGGTCTTTTAGTCGCTCATCAAAAGAATTAGCGCCAGTGACGCAGGGTATTGACGAATGCTTTACGACTTAAAATATATTTACATTGTATGCGTAGTGCGATCTGATTTAAGCGCACCCGCGAGATAGGTTTCAATTTTGGTGCGGGTCTGGCCATTATCCTGGGGCCCAAACTGTACACCAATGCCGGTGGACTTATTGCCCTGAGCGCCATTGGGTGTAATCCAGACAATTTTACCCGCCACCGGTAAGCGTTCTTTATCGTCCATCAGGGTTAGTAGCATAAACACTTCTTCCCCCAGTGCATAGGATTTATTGGTGGGAATAAACAGGCCGCCATTGGAAACAAATGGCATATAGGCTGCGTAAAGTGCCGCCTTGTCTTTAATGGTAAGTGAAAGTATACCCTGTCTTGGGGCGCCGCCTGCTGCTGCCATGTTAAACCCTTTTTAACGTTTTATACCATGATAATAGCAAATCTTCCCACAACATTTGCGCATTCAGTGGAATTGATTGCAATTGTTTATTTTTAACCAGCTGATCCATAAACCCATAAAGCCCGCTCAGACTCGAACGCGCCACCAGCTGATTTAATTCTGCCAGTTGTGCCCCATGTACCAGTTTTGCAGATTCACCGCATTGATGCAGTTTAATTAAATCCTGCACCCAGTCAAATAACCAGTTTAATAAATACCCCAGGGGAAGCTTATGTAACTGTTCCGCCTGTTCCGTTAACGGTTGATTTTTAGCCACATTCAGCAACGCGGATATCAGCTGTCGGTGATACTCCAGTAGTCCATCCTGCTCAAGCTGTAACGCAAGGAGTGGTGCACCGTGGGCCAGCTGCAGTAAAGTTTCAGCCTGTTGAATCTGTTGTGTTTGTAGCCAACTTAATGCCAGTGCCGCATCCGGCGCATTAAAGGTAATTGACTGACAGCGGGAGCGGATTGTCACCGGCAGTTTCTGAGGATTAGAACTCACCAGAATTAAGAGTGCGTTATTGGAGGGCTCTTCCAGTGTTTTAAGTAAACTGTTTGACGCATTAATATTCATATCGTGGGCATCAACAATAATTGCCACCTGATAACCACCGTACTGGCTGGTCATATTTAACTGGCTGGATAACTGGCGCACATCATCGACCTTTATAGCCTTGCCCCGCTCCTGCGCCTGCAGAACAAAAAAATCCGGATGGGTGTCCGCCTCAATTAATTTACAGGCTGCACAATGCCCACAGGCAAAACCCGTTTCATCATTCTGGCTACACAATAAACTGTGTGCCAGTTGCTGAGCGAATGCGAGCTTACCCAGACCCTCAGACCCTGCCATCAACAGAGCATGAGGGAGTTTATCCACTGCACGTTGTTGCTGTACTTTCTGCCATTGAGGTTGATGCCATGGGTAACTTTTAAAAGAGTTTGTCATAGGGGGTCTGGGGTACACTTTTTTTATAAATAGTTCAGGCATCTCTAATTAAGCCTGGCTGGATTTAAACTGAGGCAAAACAATCACGACTTGATCAGATATTTCCCAACAGGGCAGATCTTACTATTTACCCCACAAAACCGCCATTTAATTTATATTATTAAATCAAAATACGCAGTAATAAATTGGTTTATACCGTTAATCTGAATTCACATATCTTGGCATAAATAAACCCAGATATTACTATAATCAGTGTGTAAGCTTAAATGGATGAATCATTTAGCTCCCCCCCCACGTATGTTTTCAACATACCACTAACTGGAGTCCAGAATTATGATGTTAAGTGTAGCCGGCAAAAGCGTAGAAACGAATGAACAGGGATTTTTAGCTAATCTTGGCGACTGGAGTGAAGACTTCACTGAAACGATGGCCAAAACAGACGGTGTGGATTTATACAATGATCACTGGGAATTAATTTTATATTTTAGAGATTACTTTGAAGAAAATCAGGTATGTCCGACGATGCACAAAGTAATACGTGAACTGGGCTCAAAAAACAAGCACTTTCATGACCAGAAAGAATATGAAAAGCATATTTATAAACTCTTTCCAAAAGATCCCACACATGAAGTATGTAAACTTGCCGGTCTACCCATGCCCCAACCAGATGACTAGGCTCAGTATTTAATCATTAAGCATTTTAACTTGCTCATAGCTAAAAAAGCACCTCATACGAGGTGCTTTTTTTATTGCTCAATTTTTAACGCGCTCGCTTAAAACTAAACCTGAAGCTGGCACCTTTACCTGCACCATCACTTTCAACAGTAATATGCCCACCCAATTCTTCAGCGATTAATGCACAATTGTGTAACCCAAACCCATGACCCGTCTTACGTTTTGTAAAACCATAGTTAAAGAGTTTTGCCATATCTTCCTCTACAATCCCAACGCCATTATCTTTAACAATAATATTGATCATATTATCTTCTTCATACATTGATATCATCAGAATTTTATCGGGCTTGTCTGGGTCTATGAGTGCATGTCGGGCATTACAGAGACATTGACACTGTTTAGTACATTACCTACATTATGTAACACACCATTTGCAATTCCAGCCATGCCCGCACTACGTGAAACATCACTGATAATTTTATTTAGCTCTTCGAGCTTTTGAGTACGTTCCTTAACACGTTGTTCCAGTGTTTAACTTAACTCTTTCAATTCATATTCTATTTTTATACGTTCGGATATTTCATTTTCCAACTCATTATTGGTTAATGAAATTTCATAAGCAAAAGCCTTCGTCTCATTGGCAGATTTTTCCGCCAGCTCTTTTTCGGCTAACAGTTCACTATCTCTGCGCTGTATCTGCTCAATCATATTATTGAAGGCATTAACCAGCAAACCAATTTCATCTTTCTTTTACTCACACATAACTATAATATTTATTTCGAGTTACTTTATGCATAGCATCTAACAGCTCTTCAACCGGTTTTAAAACCCCGCGTAAAACAAAGAAGGTAACCATAGATAAAATAGCAAGTGCAATCGCCAGCAAGAAAACAACCCTCATGATGATTGCTTCAGAATAAAATGTTTTTGTTATGATTAGAAACTTCCAAATTCATCTATATCAGAAACCCAATATAGCCCCTTACCTTTAAAAGGACAATTTGAGTTTTGTATATTTTCAAGCAGTTGATTAATCTGTTGTACATCTAAAATAGCATCCAGACGCACCTGGGGAACATATCCTACAACCTTGTCGCGTGCAGATAGTGAAAAGTCATTACGTGTATGCGAACTGTGCTCCTCAATATGCGTAAACATAAAAGTATCCAGTTGCTGGTTACGCAAATAATCGGCTAATGACTGCTGTAATGACTGATGCACTACAATAGATAATTTTTTCATAAATTTACCTCAATTTTTTGCCGATTATTTTCAACTACCTGTTCTAACCAGGCATACAATGTTGGCAGTAATATTAGCGTGAGCAAAGTGGATGTTATCAGCCCTCCGATAACGACGACGGCGAGTGGCTGTTGCAATTCTGAGCCTGGACCGGTTGCAGTTAGTAGCGGAATTAAACCAAAACTCGCTATCAGGGCAGTCATTAATACCGGCCTTAAGCGTCGCTCTGCACCTTCTTTTACTGCATTGATTAAACTCATACCGGACATTCTTAACTGATTAAAATAACTAACCATAACGACCCCATTGAGCACCGCCACCCCGAACAGTGTAATGAATCCCACCGATGCGGGTACTGACAAATACAATCCTGAAACATACAAACTAATCACTCCACCTATCATGGCAAATGGAATATTTAATAAAATAAGCCCGGCCTGAAGTGTCGATTTAAACGTTACAAACAGCATGATGAATATCAGCACAATCGTCACAGGCACAACCCGTGTTAGTGTGCTGGCGGCACGTTGCTGATTCTCAAACTGCCCACCAAATGTCACATAATAGCCACTGGGTAGCTTAATATTCTGTTGAATGCTGCGCTTTACTTCATCAACAAAACTCACCACGTCCCGATTTTCAACATTTGACTGAATCACTACAGTGCGTTTAGCAGACTCGCGTATGATTTGTATTGGGCCATCTACAATCGAAACTTTTGCCAGTTGATTAAGTGCAATTTTATTTCCATTTGCTGTACTGACAAGCAATTTATTTATAGCGTTAACAGAATTACGATTTTTATGGTCATAGCGGATCTGAACATTTACAGGGCGACTTTTTTCTAAAACCTCGGTAACGACTTTTCCACCAACCGCGGATTCAATCAGTAGATTAATATCTTCAACCTTAATACCATAGCGAGAAATTAATTTTTGATTAATATCGATCTGCAAATACTTCTGTCCAGATATATCGGTTCTGAAAATATCAACCGCACCCTTAATCCCTGATAATAAGCTCTCAATTTCCTCTGCCTTCTTATTTAATATTTCCAGATCATCACCGTAGAGTTTTATCGCCATCGCTGAGCGCACACCGGTTAGCATTTCTGACACCCGCATATCTATCGGCTGGCTAAAAGCCACATCATAGCCTTTAAATGGTGCTAACTTAGTACGCAGATTTTTTTTAAACTCTTCAAGCGAGATATCCCATTTATCTCTTGGTTTTGTGATTAAAAAATTATCCGTCTGATTTAAACCCATTGGGTCCATGCGCAATTCATCTGCACCGGTACGTGAAGTAACGCCTATGACCTGTGGAAGCTCCATCATTGCTTTCTGTATTGGCGCATCCGCTGCCAACGAATTCTCCAGCGTAATACCTGGATCTTTTTCAATCATAATGACGGTACTGCCTTCATCCATAGTCGGCATAAATTCCTTACCAATTTTATTAAATAACGGCACCGTTGCAATTAACGCAATCAGCGCAATTCCAACGGATATTTTTTTATACTTCAACGCCCAGCTCATCACCGGGAGATAAACAAATTTCAATCCACGCATTATTAAACCATCGACATTATGTTTATTTTTATTGAAATCTTCCTCATGAACTTTCATAAAGAAACTTGCCAAAACAGGAATCACCGTGAGTGACAATAACAGTGACCCAATTAACGCGAAGCTAATGGTAATGGCTAAAGGCGTGAACATTTTTCCTTCCAGACCACTCAGACTGAACAGGGGAAGAAAAACCGCGACGATAATTAAAATACCCGAGATAACCGGAGAGGATACTTCCAGTACCGCACGATAGACCAGATGCAGTTTATTTAAACCATTTGCCCCTTTACTAAATTGTGTATGAACATTTTCAACCACCACCACAGCCGCATCTACCAGAATACCAATAGCAATGGCCAGCCCCCCGAGGGACATCAGATTTGCAGAAACCCCAAAGACTTTCATCAGAATAAACGTAAATAGAACTGATAAAGGCAGGATCATCGCAACAGTGATAGCGCTACGGGTATCACCTAACATAATTATTAATACAATAAAAACCAGTATGACAGCTTCACCTAACGCTTTTTCAACAGTCCAAACCGCTTGCGTTATTAAATCAGTTCTATCATAGAACGACTCTATTCGAACGCCTTCGGGTAAAATTGTTTTTAAACCTTGTATAGCCTGTTTGGTATTTTCTACCGCTTTTAAACTATTTGCACCTTTACGTAATAATACAAGCCCGGTCACCGCTTCACCTTCCCCGTCAGCAGTAACACCACCATAACGAGTCATACTCCCCTCGCGCACCGTTGCCACATCACTAATACGTAACGGCACGCCGTATCGAGTACGGATGCTAATATTGTTTATATCCTCAATACCGTGCAGTTTCCCCAAGGTTCGTACCAGCAACACCTGGTTATTTTTATTAATGCGATCCCCACCCGCATTACGATTATTTCTGGCAATCGCCAATTCAACTTCATCTAAACTGATACCATGTTTTACCAGTGCCTGCGGTTTGATAACCACTTCATAATTACGCACCTCTCCGCCAAGTGAGTTGACATCTGCGACACCATCAACCTGTCGAAGATGTGGCCTGATCAACCAGTCCTGCATTGTGCGCAGTTCCTGGTTGGTATATTTTTCGCCGATGATTCGATACATAAATATTTCACCCAGAGGTGTTGTAATAGGCGCAAGTCCGCCTTCTACACCTGCGGGTAAAGAAGCCCAAACCTGGTTTAATCTTTCATTAACCAGGTTACGCGCATGATAGATATCAACACTATCCTCAAAATCTACCACAATCACACTGAGCGCATATTTTGTCGTTGAGCGCAGTACTTTCTGTCCTGGAATTCCCTGCATTTCAGTTTCTATCGGAAAAGTAATGCGCTGCTCAACTTCTGTGGGTGACATGCCCGGGGCTTTAATAATAATTTGTACCTGAGGTGATGAAATATCCGGAAAGGCATCTATTGGAAGATTGTTAAATGACCAGACTCCTGCCGCACTAATAACCAGTGCAATCAAAACCACCATCAGTCTTTGAATAAGAGAAAAACGTACGATAGCTGAAATCATATTATTGTCTCCCCACAGCTTGATTAATGACGGTTCTTGTATTTACCAGATTATCCGTAATTTTCTTGTCATCAATTTCTACAGTTTCATCTAAAATAAAAATTCCGCTATATAGATTAATATCTGCAAGTTCATCCCATGACTGATAAATCAAATCCAGGTATTTCATATTGGATTCGAAGTAGGTGTTATTGGCATCAACCAACGACAGAATATTTAATTCACCACTTGCAAAACCCTGCTTACTTATTGCTAAAATTTTTGTCGATGGCGTCAGAATTTTCTTTTTGTATTCTTCGGCCTGCTTGATTACATGATTTAAATGCATAAAACTGCGCTTTAAATTCATTTTTAAATTATGCTTTAAATACCCAAGTTCAATACGCTGCTGGCTTGCGTTGTAGCTAGCCTTGCTGACCACAGAGGTTTTACGATCATGAATGGGAATTTCGATATTAAACATGACACCGTAAACACTTTCAGTACCATTGGAAAAATTTTCACGTAGACGATTAAAACTAATCGTTGGATCTTTCATCACTGAACTACGCGCCAGATCGATTTCATTCATCGCTGCCTGTAAATTTTTTTGTTGAGTAGACAGCACTGGATGATTAATCTGACGATCACTAAGCTCACTCAACTCAGGTATTATTTCAAGCGGCAGCAATTCGGGGACAGTTACATTTTCATCTTCTTCTATAGCTAATAACTTATAAAATTTATTGCGCGTCTCCTGTAATTTTCCTTGCGCTGCAGATTCAGCCTGATGTGCTTTTTCACGAATAATACTCAAACGCATTTTTTCCAGTGGCGTTAAGTAACGCACCACTCTACCCTGATCATTCTTAAGCGAAGGCTCATTATACTTATCAGCAAACTTAACCTGTTTGACTGCCAGATTATAAATTGAAGTGGCCAGTTGTAATTCATAAAAAACTTTTTCAACCCGGTTTTGCAATAAAAGCGTGTCGTGACTTTTTTCATGAACCGCAGCACTTAGCTGAGCCTGAGCAACAGATTTTTGATATTTGATACGCGACAGCGGTATATCCTGACTAATGGATACTTCTGACAATGCATAATCTCCGGTTCCTGTATCCAGCCCTACCTGATTATCCACTTTTAAACTGATACTCGGATCTGGCCACATTTCAGATAATTTTAAATCCGCATTACGTTCACCAATTCTGGCGGTTGACTGTTTAAGTTGCGGTGAGGCAGCCATCGCCTGGGCAACACTGCTTTTTAACGTCCAGTGTTTTGCATAAACGACTGGCGCGGTTACTATTGATAACAATAAATAGAACAGGGAAATAATGAATTTTAAATTCATGAAAAACTCCTGATATAAATTTTAAAATATATTACAAGCGTGTTTATATTTTCAACATAGCTTGACGTCACAGCAGAGCGCTGTATTTAAAAAAGTATTTTCAGGAGTTTTGTGGAGGTGCGCGTAGCGCTGGGGTGCCGTAAAAGGGTAGTTCTGTACTGCTCTGCGTCTTGCGAACTCGCGAATACGATACCGGAATAAAGGTACTCGCAATTAAAACCAGTAAAATAAAGATTGCCAACACAGACGGCACACTCTGATGCGCTTTCAACATACCATCAGGACTGACTTCAATTTCAGTTGTAGATGCCTGAATGGCAAAATTACTAGAGAAATCATCCGACAGAGAAGTAAAAGAAACCGCTGCACCATGATCTGCAAAAACCGCGGACTCGTGAGTATGAATATGCAGTTCAATTGACGACAAAAACAGCAATGCACTAATCATATACATGATCAGTAATTTAATTGAAAATGCTTTGCCAATGTTCAGTTCCATATCCATACCATGGATAATAGAATTATATTATTAAGGTTTTCTTAATACTCAGGCGTAATAAAACTATATAAGCGGTTCGATAATTGATTTAATTTGTTGTTGAACAGATTGCAGATCACCCGCTGCATCAACGACCTTTATCCTGCCAGGTTCGGCTTCAGCCCTTGTCAGGTAGGCATCTCTGACCCGATTAAAGAAACCATCCCGCTCCTGCTCAAAGCGATCAGGGGTGCTGCGCTTACCGGCGCGTTCTCGCCCGATCGCAATAGGCGCATCTAGTAAGAGGGTTAAATCCGGGCGCAAATCACCCAGCACCCAGGTTTCCAGACCTTCAATGCGCTGCACATCAAGCTGCCTGCCGCCGCCCTGATACGCATAGGTTGCGTCAGTGAAACGGTCACACAATACCCATTGCCCTTTGGCAAGCGCGGGTTTAATCACCTGCGCCACATGTTCAGCTCTCGAAGCAAACATCAGCATTAGCTCCGTGTCATCAGCCATGCCTTTAAAATCTTCACCGAGCAACATCGCGCGTAGCGTTTCCCCCAGGGGGGTACCTCCGGGTTCACGGGTTTCGATAAAATCGATCGTACGGTTGTTCAACATGGATTTTATATATTCCATGTTAGAGGTTTTCCCTACTCCCTCACAACCTTCTAAGGTAATAAACAATGGACGGTTCATTAGTAAGTTCCTACACAGCCCACAAATGTATTATATAAAAATGTCATCATTAACGAGATTTCTTTTTATGCTTGAGTTTGCGTTGATGAACATCAACCGCATGCTCGTGATCTTTTAAATTAGTTGAAAAAATATGCCGCCCTGATCTGTCAGACATGGCAACAAAATAAATATACGGCGTTTTATCGGGGTGGCTCACCGCATCCAGCGCCCCCTGCCCCGGCATTGCAATAGGCGTTGGCGGCAGTCCCTTACGGGTGTAGGTATTATATGGGGTATCGGTGCGTAAATGTTTAAAACGGATATTACCTTTATATTTATCACCAATGCCATAAATAACTGTAGGATCTGTTTGCAGGCGCATACCTTTACGCAACCGGTTTATAAACACGCCTGCAATACGCTTGCGCTCTTCAGCAATCGCGCTTTCTTTTTCAACGATCGATGCCAGAATCAAAGCCTCGTAAGCCGAGTTTAATGGCAGGTTATCAACCCGTTGTTGCCAGGCAATGTTCAGACGCTTTTGCATTTCATTGTAGGCTTTCTTTAATAAATCAATATCACTCAGACCTTTTGGAAAACGATAGGTATCAGGAAAAAATCGTCCTTCAGGGTGCTCCCCCTCATGACCAATTTTTTGCATAATCTGTTCGTCACTCAACTCCAGCAGGTGATGAGTTAACATTTCAGATTGATTAACCAGCTTCATCATTTGCTTAAACGTTAAGCCTTCAACCAGGGTTAAGCTGTATAAGCGAACCTTCCCTTTTTGAAATAACGAAAAGAGCTGTAGAGTGGTTAATTCTGGGCTGAGCTGATATTCGCCAGCCTTGAGTTTTCTGGCGCTACCGGTAAGGCGAGCCCAGGCGGAGAAATACATGCGATTGGAAATTATTTTTTTCTTTTCCAGATCATAAGCCAGTGCCGACACACTTGTACCGGGTTTAAAATTATAAATTTCTTCTGTACTTAACCCGAGGGGTTTATTAAGAAAAAAATAAAAATCAACTGCGAGTACAGTTGTAATAATTAACATTAAACCGAGAATTTTTTTTATCATCAATATTACTAAAATTAAAGCCAGTAAACTACATATAAACCAATCAACCTGATGGTTTATTTGTGCAAATTTGCTTTTCTTTTATACCCTCTTAAATAACTGATTACAGTTTCAAGTTTTCGCCAGTTCTTCCTGCAGGCGTGTTATTAATTCATTATGCTGAAACTTTATATTGTCTATTTCTTTTACCGGCCAGATACCAATTATACTATTGGTAATAAACAGCCCATCCATCTGTAAAAAATTCTGCTTGCTGATATCTACAATATTCACTGGAATATTCAATACCTGTGCAAGTTCAAAAACCTGCTGACGCATTACACCCGCGACACCACATTGCTCAAGCAATGGAGTATATAGCTCATCGCCCAGCACACAAAACACATTACTCATGGTGCCTTCAACAACATGCCCCTGATTGTCGATCATGAAACCTTCATCAATGTCGTTATCATGCCATTCATTTCTGGCGAGCACATTATCCAGACGATTTAAGTGCTTAATACCCGCCAATACATGATTTATCGATGGTGGTGTTTTACAAAAAATGGCTTTTATACCCTGCCAGTTCGACAGGGGATATTCAGGCATTGGGTAAGATGCGGTGACACGGGTCACTGTATTTTCATCATTGTAAGCATAGCCCCGACCGGACATCCCGCGACTGATGCTCAACTTAATGACCGCATCATCACTAAGTTGCAGTTTTTTTATATCAGCCAACCACTGAGTTTCATTCACCGGGCTCAGGGCCAGACGCTCACAGCCCTCCTGTAAACGGGCTAAATGTGCATCCCATAATTGTAGCTGGTTATTTTTAAAAGCGATGGTTTCAAAGAGTCCGTCACCATACTGAAAGCCCCTGTCCCGAACATCGATTGTGGTCTGTTCAATTCCATTGATAAGTATTTTCATTGGTTCCCTGTTTGTAGTGCGTGCAATAAGCCTTTGGCCTTGGCACGGGTTTCATTTAATTCGTTTTGTGAATCTGAGTCGACTACTATGCCACCTCCAGCTCTAAATTGCAGCTTTTTAGCGTCACGGGTGATGGTGCGTATTAAAATATTTAAATCCATACTGCCGTCATGATTTAAATAACCGAGAGACCCGGTATAAGCCCCGCGCCCCACCTGTTCTAATTCCGCCAGTATTTCCATGCAACGGACTTTCGGGCAACCGGTGATGGTTCCCCCGGGAAATACCGCGGCGATTAATTGTCCCGGGGTAATATCCTCTCTTAGACGGCCACGCACGTTCGATACTATATGGTGCACATGTTGGTAGCTTTCCAGTACCATTAACTCATTAACTTCAATACTACCGGGCACACATACCCGTCCCATATCATTTCGCTCCAGATCAATCAGCATAATATGTTCGGAGCGTTCTTTTGGGTGAGCTAATAATTCTTTTGATAAATGACTATCTGCCGTCTGATCAGAAGAACGTGGCCGGGTTCCTGCAATAGGCCGGGTTTGCAGGTAGCCATCTTTTACCTGTATTAAGCGCTCCGGAGATGAGCTGATTATGGCTTTATCGCCGAGTGTCACCAGCGCATTAAATGGCCCCGGATTTGACTGACTCAACTGGTTATACAAACTGGCATGACTAATTTCAGCTGAGTTCAGTTCGGTTTTCCAGCAGCGCGAAAGATTCACCTGAAAAACATCTCCCTCAATAATATAGTGGTGCAGTTTTTCCAGCTGCTGAAGATAACTAACCTCATCATCTTCCTGAATATGTTTTATGCTAAAAGGCTGAGATATTTTAGAAGCCGTTAAATCCGATATTAAGTCCGCTTCAATCTGCTCCACATAGGTTTTGAATTTTGTCTCACACACCAGATAGGCCTGTTGTTTATGAGAATCAATGATAATGGCAGCGGGAAAGCGCGTTGCAAATGCCACCGGCAGACCATCTTCGGCATCCGGTAAATTTAAGCCGGTTTCAATTTGTTGGGCTAGCTCATAACCTAAATATAAAAACCAGCCGCCACTAAACGGCAAGTGTGTTTTTTCGATACTTTGTTTTTCAGACTGCCAGGCAATATCTAACTGTTGTAAGAAGTGCGTGTTATCACTTTTTATGGTTTGTTGCGGACAGGCAAATAAAATATCGTAACGCGCAAGCTCATTATTTTTATCCGCATTAATAACCGATGCATTGCTGGTTAATAAATGCGGGTAGCGTTCGGGGTTACTGGCGTGAAGTGCGAGTAAGTCAGGGAGTTTTTCTAACTTATGAATGATTAGTGAATCAGACATAATTGAGCTTAACTAGTATAGAAAAGGAATACGCAAATGAACACTAATGAACGCAAATAAAAGCAAAAGCTTTCACTTTGTGTAGTGTGCCCGAGGCACACAAATAAAAACATTTGCGTTTATTTGCGTTCATTTGCGTTTTCTTGTTCTTTTAAATCTTTTTAAACAGCACCGTACCGTTAGTACCACCAAAACCAAATGAATTAGACAGTACCACATCCATTTTCATATCTCGGGCTGTATTTGGTACATAGTCCAGATCACAGTCCGGGTCCGGGGTGTCTAAGTTGATAGTTGGAGAAGCCACCTGATCGTGCAGGCTCATCACACTGAATACCGCTTCAATACCACCAGCCGCACCGAGTAAATGTCCCGTCATAGATTTGGTAGATGTCACGGCGAGTGATTTTGCATGATCACCAAACGCCGCTTTCGTTGCCATGGTTTCCGCCACATCACCCGCAGGTGTTGAGGTGCCGTGTGCATTGATAAAATCCACATCTTCCTTATTTACACCCGCATCTTTTATTGCATTTAACATGCAACGTGCCGCACCTTCTCCGCCAGCACTTGGACTCGTCATATGATAGGCATCGCCACTCATACCAAAACCAGCCATTTCACAATAAATTTTAGCGCCACGGGCTTTTGCGTGTTCGTACTCTTCGAGTATTAAAATACCGGCACCATCACCTAAAACAAAACCATCACGATCTTTGTCCCAGGGGCGACTGGCCTCTGCAAAATTATCATTATTACGGGACAATGCGCGCGCCGCCGCAAAACCACCAATCCCCAATGGAGAACAGGCTTTCTCAGCACCACCGGCAATCATCACATCCGCATCACCGTAGGCGATCATGCGCGCAGCCATACCGATACTGTGTGTACCCGTTGTACAGGCGGTCACCAGTGCGATATTCGGGCCTTTAATGCCGTATTTAATCGACAGATTTCCGGAAATCATATTGATAATAGAGCCGGGAATCAGGAAAGGTGAAATCTTTCTTGGCCCGCCCTTTTGCATCGCATCTTTATTTTTTTCAATCAGTGGCAAACCACCAATACCAGAACCCACCGCAACGCCAACACGTTCTGCATTTTCTTCGGTGATTTCCAGACCAGAATCTTTTAGCGCTTCATCGGAAGCCGCAATACCATAATGGATAAAGGTATCCATTTTTTTCAGGTCTTTTTTGGGAACAAACTCAGTCGCATCAAAATCTTTGATGGTGCCGGCAAACTTTACCGCCTGATCAGTCGTATCAAACTCAGTAATTAAAGAGATACCACTTTTACCCGCGAGAATATTATCCCATGAAGCTTTAAGATTGTTCCCTACAGGTGAAACGATACCTAAACCGGTAACGACTACGCGACGTTTAGCCAAGAGTATTCTCCAGATTGTTAATTGAATATTTAGCTGGGTTTCTGTTGAACAGAAAAACCGTTGCTTATTTAATAAGCAGACAAAAAAGTAAAATATTTTGTCAAAAAATAAAAACCAGAAACGAAAAAAGGGCAGGCACTACGCCTGCCCTTTTCAATGGACCAGATTAACTGTTAGCGTTAACGTAATCCAGTGCCTGCTGAACTGTCGTAATTTTTTCAGCATCTTCATCAGGAATTTCACACTCAAATTCCTCTTCTAATGCCATTACCAGTTCAACGGTATCTAGTGAATCAGCACCCAGGTCATCTACAAAAGAAGCTGAGTTAGTGACTTCATCTTCTTTTACGCCAAGCTGTTCGATAACAATCTTGCGTACGCGTTCTTCTGCACTGCTCATGTATTTTTCCTCTTAATTACGAATATGTTCGAGCTGGGCGGTATTTTAGTGAATAACGCCACAGACTACCAGTGTTTTTTTAATGTATTTACTCTTACCTAAAGCTCTTTAAAATCAAACACTTAACTAAAACAAAACAAATAACGCTCCGCCTTCCCTGAAAAAGCGGGCCCTGAAAATGCAGGGTTGGGTCGATTTGATTTAAAACCCAAATCCCCCTCAATCCCACTTTTTCTAAGGGGGGAGGCAAAAACTAAGGCATGTGCATTCCGCCGTTTACATTAATCGTTTCACCGGTAATGTAGCCTGCTTCGGGTGAAGCCAGAAATGCCACCGCATTGGCGATATCCTGTGGATCACCCAGCTTGTTTAGTGGAATCTGCGAAATCAGTGCGTCACGTTGTTCCTGTGGTAATTCCCGGGTCATATCCGTATCAATAAAGCCCGGCGCCACCGAATTCACCGTAATATTACGCGAGCCGATTTCCCGGGCCAGTGACTTACTGAAACCTAAAATACCGGCCTTTGCTGCGGAATAGTTTGTCTGCCCTGGGTTACCGGTTAAACCAACAACTGAAGTAATATTGATAATACGCCCATTGCGTGCTTTCATCATTGGGCGAATGACAGCTTTAGACATCTTAAAGATCGAGGTTAGATTGGTCTGAATAATGTCATCCCACTGATCATCTTTCATCATCATCAGTAAATTATCGCGGGTAATACCCGCGTTGTTGACCAGAATACTAATCGCTCCAAACTCGTCTTTAATTGCACCCAGTACATCTTTAATCGATGCATCATCCGCTACGTTTAAACACATACCCTTACCACCTTTTGATGACAGGTATTCGGTAATTTTTTCTGCACCACCTTCGGAGGTTGCCGTACCAATGACGGTAGCACCTGCTGCCGCTAAAGTTTCTGCAATGGCTTTGCCAATACCTCGGCTTGCGCCGGTAACTAATGCAATCTGGTTTTCTAAGTTCATAATTATTCCTTATATCCGTTAGCCTGTAATGCCACTAATATAAAATTCTGTTTCTCCCGAAGTGTGTATCGGGACCGACGGTTTAAGTTGTTTTTACGAAGACAATTCTTCCAGCGTTTTATCTAAAGTCTCTACATTATTAATTGTGAAATGTGCCACTTCTTTATTGATACGTTTATTTAAACCAATGAGCACTTTACCCGGCCCACACTCAATAACCGTGTCGACACCCTCTTTAATAATATTATTAACACTGTCCACCCATAAAACCGGGTTGTGCAACTGCTTAACTAAATTCTTTTTAACATCCGCAGGTTTTGCATAATTTCTGGCGGCGACATTTTGAATAACCGGTATCGTTGAGGCTTTTTTAATTTTTACATCTTTTAAATATGTCTCTAGTTTTTTAGCCGCACCTTGCATTAAATTTGAATGCGATGGCACACTTACCGGTAATTTAAGCGCACGTTTTGCGCCCTGCTCTTTTGCAATTGCCATGGCAGTTTCAACGGCCTGTACATTACCCGCAATAACGATTTGCCCTGGAGAATTAAAATTAACCGCCTGTACAGAAAAGTTATCGTCACTGCAGGTTTCACAAATTTCCTTAACGACATCATCATCAAGACCCAGAATTGCCGCCATGGCTCCAACACCATCGGGTACCGCAGCCTGCATTAATTTTCCACGCTCGGCCACCAGTTTAACGGCATCTTCAAAATTTAGTGCACCGGCACAAACGAGCGCGGTGTATTCACCCAGGCTATGACCCGCCAGTATTTGTGGCGCATCTGCTAATTTAGTTTTTAAAATTTCGTAAACCGCAACTCCGCAAACAAGCATCGCCGGCTGGGTAACTTCGGTTTTATTTAATTCTTCAACCGGTCCTTCCTGCACCACTTTCCACAAATCATAACCCAGTACTTCTGAGGCTTTTGTAAACAACTGATTCACAATCGGGTAAGCTTCTGCAAGCTCCGCCATCATGCCCAACGATTGAGACCCCTGCCCCGGAAACACACATGCAAATTTCATAAATTACCCTTTAATATTTTCAATATATTAAAAGAAAAAGAAAACGCAAATAAAGTCAAAAGTATAAAAATAGTGTAGTGCGACACAGTCGCACAAACCAAACATTAGCGTTCATTTGCGTTTTCTTTTTCTTTAGATTTTACAGCCCCAAAACATCCCGCATATCATACAGCCCGCTATCTTTCCCCTGCAACCACTTCGCTGCACGTACTGCGCCTTTTGCAAAGGTCATTCGACTAGAAGCTTTATGCGTTATTTCAACCCTTTCACCTTCAGTTGCAAACATCACGGTATGTTCACCGACAATATCTCCCGCACGAATGGTTTCAAAACCTATGGTGCCCGGATCCCGTGCCCCAGTGTGACCTTCCCTGCCATACACCGCACAGTCTTTTAAATCTCTACCGAGTGTTTCAGCGACGACTTCGCCCATACGTAATGCGGTGCCGGATGGTGCATCCACTTTATGTCGGTGATGCGCTTCAATCACTTCAATATCATAATCTTCATTTAAAACTGAAGCCGCCATTTCCAGTAACTTCAAGCACAGGTTAACACCCACGCTCATATTAGGCGCAAAAACTACTGCCGTTTGTTCTGCTGCATTTTTGATGATCTGTTTTTGTTCGTCGTTGAAGCCCGTTGTACCGATAATTATATGTCGGGCATTGGCCTTACAGATTTCAAGATTATTCAGGGTCGTTTCAATTGAGGTAAAGTCGATCAAAGTATCAAAGTCGTCAACAACACTGGCAACATCATCAACGAGCTGCACACTCAGTGCACCCACACCCGCAATTTCCCCTGCATCGGCCCCTATTAAACTAGTACCCGGACGTTCAATAGCGGCACTGACACTCACACCTTCTGCCTGCTGACAGGCTTCGATTAACGTTTTCCCCATGCGGCCTGCGGCGCCGGTAATTGCAATTCTTAACATTTTTATCTCGAGCTAATGATTAGTTTTTTATAAACAGGCAGTTACCAGCTAATATATCCGTAGCCCTTGGCCTGCAGCTCCAATAAATCAGCTGCACCAATTTGCACGACTTCAGCAAAATCAAGCATGTCTTCTTTTTCCCAGCCCAGTGCTTTCATGGTATTGCCACAGGCATGAAACTTAACTCCGTAATCCGCCATGCTTTTTATTTTCTGCTTAACTTCATCTGAGACTTCACGTTTTGGTTTTTTTGCCAGCACATGAATACCCGGTCCGAATACCGTTATCACTATGGTGACATTATCGTTATAGTTGCGCAGCAATTCCGCAGCGGAAAACAGTATTGCATTATGGTATTTGTCATCGGATTTATTTAGTTGGTAAACCACGTTGTGTTCGGTGGGGTCACCGGGAAAACGCAATTCCCCATCATCCGAGTCTGTTGAAGCTGCAACGGCATGACGACTGGCAAAAACGCCAGCGATCATGGTTGCAAAACCTGTGAGTAGTTTTCTGCGTGTATTCATTATAATTTCATATCATCAAAGAATTTCTTAACCCCATCCATCCAGCTACTGCCCTGGGGATTATGGTTTTTATTGTCGCCGTGGATACTTTCGTCAAACTCTCGTAGTATCGCTTTTTGTTTAGCGGTGAGCTTCACCGGGGTTTCAATGACGACCTTGCACATTAAATCACCCACTACGCCACCGCGGATCGGCTTAACACCCTTGCCCTTTAAGCGGAACATTCTACCGGTTTGTGTTTCAGCCGGTATTTTTAGCTTAACACGACCATTGAGTGTTGGCACCTCAAGCTCACCCCCTAATGCAGCTGTGGCTACACCAATGGGCACCTGGCACAACAGATTACTGCCATCACGCTCAAATATAGCATGGGATTTAACATGCACCTGAACATATAAGTCACCTGAAGGGCCGCCATTTTCGCCGGCTTCACCTTCACCGGATAAACGTATTCGGTCTCCATTATCAACACCTGCGGGGACTTTTACAGACAGGGTTTTACGCTCTTCGATGCGTCCCTGTCCGTGACAGTCACCACAGGGGTCGGATATAGTTTTGCCCTGACCGTGACAGTGGGGGCAGGTTTGTTGAACTGAGAAAAAGCCCTGCTGGATTCGCACCTGTCCGGTTCCCCCACAGGTGGTACAGGTTGTCGGTGATGAGCCTTTTTTAGCGCCACTTCCGCTACAGGTTTTACAGCCCACTAAGGTGGGTATTTTAATTTTGACAGTGGTGCCGGCCACCGCATCTTCCAGGCTGAGCTCCATATTGTAACGTAAATCAGAGCCACGATAGGATCGGCTACGACCGCCACCGCCACCACCGCCAAAGATATCTCCGAATACATCACCGAAAATATCACTGAAGTTCCCGGCACCCGCGCCATAACCGGGGCCACCGCCCGCAGAGGGGTCTACGCCTGCATGACCATACTGGTCATAGGCAGCACGTTTTTGAGCATCTGACAATATCTCGTAGGCTTCTTTACATTCTTTAAATTGCTCTTCCGCCTTCGGGTTATCCGCATTTCGATCGGGATGGTGTTTCATCGCAAGACGTTTGAATGCCTTTTTGATCGCCGCTTCATTGGCGTCTTTGGCTATTCCCAGAACTTCGTAATAATCTCGTTTTGACATGCTTTTTTAATCTCTGTCTTACAGCTAAGTAGTTTATTTTTTATCCACAAATGAACGCGAATAAACACAAATAAAATTAAAAGCTTTTAATGAGTGTAATGCGCCGCAGGCGCATAAACCTAAAACATTTGCATTATTTGCGTTCATTCGCGGACAGCAATGCTTTTAACACTTTTAAACACACAAAATGCCCGGCTAAAAAAACCAGGCATTCTGTAACAGGCTAATGCCTAAGTAAATGACTTATTTTTTATCGTCTTTTACTTCTTCAAACTCAGCGTCAACCACTTCGTCATCCTTGGCGTCACCACCGGCAGCTTGCTCAGCACCTGCGTCTGCAGCGCCACCGTCCTGTTGTTGCGACTGAGCGTAAGCTTTTTCGGCTACCTTGCTCGCCGCCTCTGTTAGAGCGGTGGTTTTGGTTTCGATAAGCTCCTTATCATCACCGGCAACCGCTTCTTTCAGTTCAGTGATAGCGGTTTCAATCGCTGTTTTTTCACTGTCTTCTACCTGGTCACCCAGATCCTTCAGTGATTTTTCAGAAGCGTGAATCAGGTTATCAGCCGTATTGCGTACTTCCACCAGTTCCTTCAACTTACGATCTTCGTCCGCATGGGCTTCCGCATCTTTCACCATGTTTTCAACTTCTTCATCCGACAGACCGGAAGACGCCTTAATCACGATAGACTGCTCTTTACCCGTTGCTTTGTCTTTAGCTGATACATTCAGAATACCGTTTGCATCAATATCGAATGACACTTCAATCTGTGGCACACCGCGGGCAGCAGGTGGAATATCCTGCAGATCAAAACGACCCAGCGACTTATTGCCTGTGGCCATTTCGCGCTCACCCTGCAGTACATGAACCGTTACCGCGCTCTGGTTATCGTCTGCGGTTGAGAACACCTGGGATGCCTTAGTCGGAATCGTTGTGTTTTTCTCAACCAGCTTGGTCATTACGCCACCCATGGTTTCGATACCCAGTGACAGAGGCGTTACGTCGAGTAGCAGGATGTCATTCACATCGCCGCCCAGTACACCGCCCTGAATCGAGGCGCCCATGGCAACCGCTTCATCCGGGTTCACATCTTTACGGGCTTCTTTACCAAAGAAGTTCTTAACAGCTTCCTGCACCAGAGGCATACGACTCTGACCACCCACCAGAATAACATCTTTAACATCACCTACTGTTAGACCCGCATCAGACAAGGCCGTTTTGCAAGGGGCAATAGTGCGTTCAACCAGATCTTCAACCAGTGACTCAAGCTTGGCGCGGGTCAGTTTCAGGTTAAGGTGTTTCGGTCCAGACGCATCCGCAGTAATGTAGGGTAGATTAACGTCCGTTTGCTGGCTATTAGACAGCTCGATCTTGGCTTTCTCAGCGGCTTCTTTCAAACGCTGCAGTGCCAGTGGATCATTGTGCAGGTCCATGCCATTGTCTTTCTTGAATTCATCCGCCAGGTAATCGATCAGGCGCATATCGAAATCTTCTCCACCCAGGAAGGTATCACCATTGGTTGCCAATACTTCAAACTGGTGTTCACCGTCGATTTCGGCAATTTCAATCAGGGATACATCGAAGGTACCACCACCCAGGTCGTATACAGCAATGGTTGAGTCTCCCTTGAGCTTTTTATCCATACCATAAGCCAGTGCCGCAGCGGTTGGCTCATTGATAATACGCTTGACTTCCAGACCGGCAATTTTGCCCGCATCTTTTGTCGCCTGACGTTGTGAGTCATTGAAATACGCAGGAACCGTTACTACGGCCTCAGTGACTTCTTCACCCAGATAGTCTTCAGCGGTTTGCTTCATTTTCTGCAAAATACGTGCAGATACTTCAGGTGGTGCCATTTTGTTACCACGTGATTCAATCCACGCATCGCCATTATCAGCTTTAATAATTTGATAGGGAACCAGTTTAATATCGCGTTGTACCACTTCTTCGTCGAAACGACGACCAATAAGACGCTTAACCGCGAACAATGTATTTTCAGGATTAGTTACCGCCTGACGTTTTGCAGACTGTCCTACCATCACCTCATTATCATCACCAAATGCAACGATAGAAGGGGTGGTACGATCACCCTCTGAATTTTCAATAATACGGGGTGCATCACCATCCATTATTGAGACGCATGAGTTGGTTGTACCCAGATCTATGCCGATAATTTTTGCCATGTTTTGCTCCAAAAATGCTTAAATTTTAACTTAACCCTTAGATAGGGGCGGGTTTTTATATTTCAATGGTTTACCTGTTTTTCTTATTAACCTCCCCCTTAGAAAAAGGGGGATTGAGGGGGATAAGTACAACCATATTCACTTAATACCTGCTGGATGGTGAGGTTTGCTATATTCAACCATCACCCATCTCAAAAACGGTATATAAACAAAGTTTGTATTTATCCCCCCACCCCCTCTTTTTCTAAGAGGGGAGATTAAAATTTATTCAGCCGGCTTCGATACCATCACCATCGCTGGCCGAACCAGACGATCATTTAGCAGGTATCCTTTCTGCATCACCGCCATTACCGTATTTGGCTCGTGCTCCTCACTGGGCTGCATTGACATAGCCTGGTGATGATCCGCATTAAATTTTTCACCCACCGGGTCCAGTTCAACCACATTAAATTTTTCAAATACACCACTGAGCATGGACAGTGTCATCGCACTGCCCTCACGCAGGCTTTCTACGCTGGCACTGTCCTGACTCGCGGCATTAACGCCCAGTTCCAGGCTGTCTTTTACCGCCAGCATTTCAGCAATAAATTTCTCCAGTGCAAACTTATGGGCGTTTTCCAGGTCTTTCTGGGTGCGTCGACGGATATTGTCCATCTCCGCTTTGGTACGCAGCAGCTGATCCCAGTTTTCATTAGCCTTCTTTTCGGCCGCATCCAGGCGTTCAATCATTTCCTCGGGAGACAGTGCCTCGCCCTCGGTTTCATTAACCGCTTCAAGCGCTTCTTCTTCAGCGTTATACAGATCGTCTTCTACAGACGCATCCTGTTGATTTTTATCGAGGATTTCCTCGTTTGACATGGCCAGTTCTCCATCAAAATTGTAGGTCTGATAGCCATATGGGGATATTCATTGGGGATTCAAGGGATTTGATGTGAAAACAGGGAGAAAATACCGCAGATAGAAATGACTAGTCTCTAGTCGGCGGTTGAAGCGGGCATTATAGGCCGGCCTGCAATGACTACAGTGAAAGAGTTGACCTGTCGACCCGCACTTCAATAATAATCCAGCGCGTAAAGCACCCGGACGCGCAAGCAATTGTTGAGCTTTCGAACCATTGGCTTACTCAGCTCAGGTCACAGAATATGATTCTCGATCAGCTGTGGCTCCATATGAAGGTAGCGTGTTGTTTTGCGCTTGGCCAGAATATCCTTGTAAATATTCACCGCCTGTTGCTGATTAATGTCGAGTTTCTGCGCAAGTTCAGCTTCTGTCTTTCCATTATTTAAATACCACAATGCGATATCCATTTCTTTATACGGCAGGGCAAAATAAAACTCATCCTGCCCCTGCTCCAGACTATATGTATCGGTCGTGGGTGTTGTGTCACAAATCACCTCTGGTAACCCCAGGTACCTGGCCATGGCATACACCTGACTCTTATATAAATGTGAGATCGGTTTTATATCAGCTGCGCCATCTCCATTTTTAACAAAAAAGCCCTGGTCATATTCAAGCCGATTAGGCGTTCCTATTACCGCGTAATTAAGTCTGTCCGCATGAAAATACTCCAGGGTTTTACGCACACGCTGTTTGTGGTTTGTTGCTGCAACAATCGTCAAATAAGCTTTTAAAGACAACATTTCCTCAAAGCGCTCACCCTGTGGGTTTTCAACAACAATATTGTAATGATTTATCTGCCCATCGATTCCACCAGCAATAACGATTTTATTTTTCCAGTCGCGGGTATACTCAGGGAAAACCAGTCGTATTGCATCATCGCGCCATTGATAACAACCAATAGCCTCTAATGTCGATGCAATATCATTAACGGTGTATTCAATCCCCAGATGCTCCGCTAATAAGGTGGCAAAATCACCACTATTTGAAGATGAATCTTTTTCAGGCATGAGCAAGCCGTAAACCTTTTTAGCTCCCAGCGCTTTTACGGCTAATGCGGCACAAACAGAACTGTCGATTCCCCCCGACATGGCAATAACAAATCCACGGCGGTGTAAATCCTGACTCAGAATCTTACGCATTTTATCTGCGATTTTTTCTGCTTCCCGTTCAAAATCAATGATAAGCACGGGGTCAACTCCATAAACCTTGTTAGTCATTTCATAATCTCCAACTGGCTATTTAACTGGTGGCGTTTGATTTTACCGCTTGCGGTTTTTGGTAACTGATCAACCCACTTTATTTTTGATGGGATTTTGTGAGCGGGTAAATACTCATTACAGTGTTTTTTTAATGCGAACAGATTGGCTTTCGATTCATCACCAACGACATACGCCTGTAATTTTTGGCCAAGCACCTCATCCTCAATTCCGGTAACGGCACATTCACTTACAAAGTCGAGCATGTTGATAATTTCTTCTAACTCCAGCGGATGAATTCTATGGGCACCCACTTTTATCATGTCGCTATTTCTGCCTTTAAGATAAATATAACCGTCCAAATCCAGATGCCCCAGGTCGCCGGTTTTCAACCAGCCATTATGCAATACCTTTTGAGTTGCGCTCGGGTTATTCCAGTAACCCTGCATAATACTTTTGCCGGAAACATAAACCTCCCCTGCCGTATTGGCAGGCAAGCTATTGCCTTTTTCATCTCTAATTTCCACACTGACATGCTCTAAGGTGATGCCGACCGAACCCGCTTTACTAATTAATGACTCCGGTGGTAACCAGCTAATCCGAGCTGACGCTTCTGTCTGACCATACATAACATATAAACGGGTACGCGGATTTATCGACTTGAGCAAATGATTCGTCAGCGTCCTGCTCATCGGACCTCCCGCCTGGGTGATATACCTTAAAGTCGGAGGATCATTTATCCAGTCAGAATGGGTGAGTAACAAATTAAAAGTAGAAGGCACACCAGAAAAACCAGACACCCCGTACTTTCTAATGTCGTTTGTAACCTGCTGGGGAAACGCCATTGTTCCTGCAAAAATAACTTTAGCACCGACACATAAATGTGTATGTAAAATGGAATTTCCATAACTATAATGAAAGGGCAAAATATTTAGTAGGCTGTCATTTTCTGTCAGCTTTAAATACTCGACAATATCGCGCGTATTTGTCATTAAATTTCCGTGACTTAATAAAACTCCTTTTGGATTTCCTGTTGTACCTGAGGTATATATGATTTGTGCCAATGTTGACTCTTTCGCCTGAAACCCATCGTCATCAACAGGGCTTACATTATTGATATTATCCGCTGGAGTAAGATCAACGTCACCCAATGCAACGACTTCAACATCTGTTGCCCTTAAAGATTGTTTGCTTTTCTCATTAAGATTATCAGTCAGCATAATTTTTGCCTGGCTTTGACTAATTATTTTTTCAATTTCATAAATTTTCGCCTGCGAATTAACCGCTACCACAATGGCACCGATTTCCCATAGCGCGTAAAAAGCGACCACATAATCGATCGAGTTATCCACCACCATCACAACACGATCACCCGGATTAACACCATAATTTCTTAAAACCCCGGTCATGCTTATCACTCTTGCCCTAAGAACAGAGTAAGATAATTCCTCAACATTACTTTGCAATGCAACTGCATCCGCATATGCATCACATATATAATGAAACTGGTCGATAAGTGTTTTTTTAAACATGTCTTATTACTTTCTTATACTTTCATTAACTCAATCACCTGTTAAAAACCGTCTATGAATTTTTTCTTTCAATAAACGCCAGTAAATTATTAATCGAGTCGAGATTGCTCGGTATCATCTCATCTGGAAGCACCTTAATTGACAGCTCTTCATCCATAAAATAAATCAACTCCAGTATCCCCATTGAATCAAGTATTCCGCTATCCAGAAATGAATCAGTGTTATTCAATTTGCTCTGATCATCTGTAAATAGATAATTTTCAAGAATATAATTTCTTAATAAGGTTTCTGTATTCACTGCAACTTCGTTCATGTTATTTTCCTGGTTAACCTGTTAATTTATGAACTGCTCTATAACAACCTGTGTTGATAAAATACCAATCAGCGCCTGCGACTCTGAAACGGATAAACTTCTTCCCGTATCTGCTTTTTTTATTAAAAAACCAACTTTTTTACTATCAAATAAACCCTGCTTATCTAACTCATCAGGGCTTAAGTAATCCCGTAACTCTTCACTCAAACAATCACCGGTCATGGCGGTCATGTCCGGTGCCCGGTAAGGTTGCTTATGCCTGTAAATAATCTCTTCTGTTAAGTATCGGGCCATGGATTTTTTAAGTATGTTTTTCTCATTCAGGCCTTTCATCTTATACTTCGGGGGAATACGGTTGGCATACTCGATAACGTTGTGATCAAGAAATGGAAAACGCCCTTCAACTGAGTTCATGGACAGCATCCGGTCCCCCTGCGAAGACAGAAGATACCCAGCCATTAATGACTTTGATTCAATATACTGCGCACGATTAAAGCGGTGCATATTTTTTAATTGTTTTGGCAGTGAATTCAACATAACGTCCAGCGATTTTCCACTCAATTCATCGTTAAGATCTGCCGAATAAAATTGCTTGGCTTTTGCCGTTGTTGTCCAGCGAGGCAAATGTGAAAAACAGATTTTATCCGGTTCATCCAGCGCCTCACCAAAAAATGTTTTCAGATAGGCAGCCTGACCTTTATCGGGTAAGTTTAAATATGGATAAAGTTTCTTTAATAACAGGGGTCTTAAATTTGAATCAGGATTAACTGACCAGAAATGCCTGACCTTGGCTTCTTTAAAAATATCATAACCACCCAGAACCTCGTCGGCCCCTTCCCCGGTTAATACCACTTTATACTGACTGTTATGCACCAACGCAGATAAAAGTCCCATAGGAACCGGCGCAGTTCTTAAAATGGGAGATTCCGTGTGATACAATGACTGTTTAAAATTTCTGGCGATATCTTCTGTCGCCACCTTTAAGCGACTGTGTTTAGTTTGTAAGTGATCAATTAACAGCGACTGATATTTTTTTTCATCGAAACTATCATCACTGAAATTAAGTGAAAAAGTTCTTAATGGAACATTGGTGTAATGATGAATCATTGCAACCAGCACAGAAGAGTCAAGGCCGCCTGACAAATAGGCGCCAACAGGCACGTCGGCTCTTAACCTAATCCTTGTTGCCTCAACAAGTAATTCATGCAACGCTTGCGCCTGTTGATCTTCACTGATCGTCCAGAAATCCCTGTTACTGAATTGCCAGTCCCAGTACTGATATTTTTCAATTTTATTATTTTCTAAAACGATCAACTGTCCCGGAGAGACCTCAAAAATATTTTTAAAAAATGTTTGCGGACTGACCGGGGCCCAGAAAGTAAATATCTGATCAAGTGCTTCCCTGTTAATTTCAAGTCGATTTTTTAATGCCGGTTTTAATGCTTTAATTTCACTGGCAAAAATTAAACAATCATTTTCCAGCGTGTAATACAGTGGACAAATACCAACCCTGTCTCGAACCAGTACAAATCGCCTGTTATTATCATCCCACAGACCAATTGCAAACTGGCCATTTAGTTGTTGTACAAAATCCAGGCCGTATTCCTGGTACATATGAATAATAACTTCAGTATCAGACTGGGTTAGAAATTGGTGCCCCTTATTAATTAAGGCTTCACGCAGCTCTATATAATTAAAAATCTCACCATTAAAAACCAGTGAAATATCCCCCGTCGGGCTATGCATCGGCTGCTGTCCATTTGACAGATCAATTATACTCAGTCGTCGATGCGCTAAGCCGACACCTGCTTTACAATAAACCCCACTCGCATCGGGCCCGCGGTGCAGTAACTTATCCGCCATAGCACTAAGCACAGATTCCTTGATCTGAGTTTTCATTCTGGACGACGACTGAATCACCCCGGCTATACCACACATAATCATTCCCTGTGAGCCTGGCCATTGCTTATGACTTTTTTCACCACCCACACTTCTTTATTTATACCTTGTGATAAATCTAAATAATTTACAGAGGTAGCACGTTGATAGACATCAATTTATGGGAACAAACAGAAATTTAACACCTGAGCGGTGTACTCGCCTTCTACGTTGAATAAATATGAGCGTTGAAAGCGAGTGAGGTTTTGTATTTAAATTCTGCTAGATTAAAAGCGTGATCAAACTGGATGTTGCCAATGCTTTTATTGAGGTTTTTTGTGTAATATTACTGACCAGAACGGCTGTTAAGATTTTTCAGCACCCAGCGCAAGACTCAAAAATCGCGCTGTAATATCCACCGCCGATATCACCTTGCTGTATTCCATACGTGTTGGCCCAATCACCCCAAGCACCCCGAGTGTTTGCTCTTTAGTGCCGTAGGGTACAGAAATCACACTGAATTCATCCAGCCCTTCGATACCCGCTTCGGAGCCGATAAACACCTGCATGTCATCCGCCTGGATACAACGATCTAACAGACCCAGCATATCCCGCCTGTTTTGAAACACCTGAAACAGCTGTTGCAGCTGGTTAGCACTATCCCTTTCATTAAAGCGAATTAAATTCGCCTGCCCCTGTAAGCGATAGCTTTCGTTATCATCATCAGGTTTCAGGGCCTGGTCTGCCAGGTTCACCGCTGCGGCCATCATCTCATCTACCTGGGTTCTGGCGTGTTGCATCTCTTTTACCAACAGGGCTCGGATCTGAAAAATATCCTTACCCATAAAATGCTGGTTGAGATAATTGGAAACCTTGATCAATTCTTCCTGGGTGTAATCTTTATCTACATGCAGTATACGGTTTTGCACATCTTTTTCGTTGACCACTAAAATCGCTAATATTTTTTTATCCGGCAGGGGTAAAAATTCAATGCGGCGCAAATTGAACTGGCCACTTTTAGGCAGGGTAATCACCCCCGCCATCTGGGTAATGTCGGACAATAAACTGTTCGCCATATTAATCAGCGTGTCCTTGTCCTGATCCGCGTTCAGCTGGAGTTTTAATTTTTCCCTGATGGCACTTTCTATCGGACTGTATTCCAGCATTGAATCCACGTACATGCGAAACCCCATATTCGTGGGCACACGGCCAGCAGAAGTATGGGGTGCAGAAACCAGCCCCATGGAATCGAGGTTGGCCATGACATTGCGAATTGTGGCGGCTGAGATATTCAGACCGGCGCTTTCCGCAAGGGTTTTAGAACCCACAGGCGCGCCCTCATCAACATAACAATTGATTAAGGTTTTTAATAAATATTGCGACCGCTCATTTAGTGGCTGGGTAATTAAGGGGGATTTTTCAGAGCGATTCGACATGAGTGTATTATGGAGCGTGCCACCTGTGCTTTTTGAAAATTATAGTGCTTTTAAGTGGCCGTTTTCAATCGTATAAATAGTATCCATTTTTCTGGCTAAATCCATATCATGGGTGACCACAATCAGGCTGGTTCCAAACTCCTTGTTTAACCGCAATAGCACCTGAATCACCTGCTCCGCAGTAGTTTTATCGAGATTACCGGTAGGTTCGTCTGCACAGATACAACGGGGTTCATTGATGACCGCGCGGGCAATGGCCGCACGTTGTCGCTCACCACCTGAAAGCTCTGCGGGTTTGTGGTAGCGGCGGCGGGTCATGCCAACCTTATCCAGTAACATACCGGCTTTATTGATTGCCTGTGATGGGCTTGTGCCGCGAATCAGTGCGGGCATAGCAACATTTTCTTCCGCGCTAAATTCCGCCAGTAAATGATGAAACTGGTAAACAAAGCCCATGTAATTATTACGCACCCGGCAGCGCTCTTTTTCAGAGATCCGCACCAGATCTTTTTCGTCGATAAACACCTGTCCCGAGGTCGGTTTATCCAGCCCACCGAGCAAATGCAACAGGGTGCTTTTACCGGAACCGGAGGCACCGACAATGGCCACTTTTTCACCGGCTTTTACGGTGAGGTTGATGTTTTTTAGTATTTCCAGCTGCGAGCCACCACCTTCTTTAAAGGTCATGCATAAATTCACCGCTTCCATCACGATAGGCGATCCGGTGCCGAGGGGAAAAATCTGTGACTCAGAGAAATGATCAAGTGCGGACATTATTCGTACCTCAGTGCATCAGCAGGCTGAACGCGCGCAGCTCGGTAAGCAGGATAAATAGTCGCCAGTATCGACAAACCGAATGCTGATAAAGTATAGGTGAGTACATCCGACACATGTAAATCTGATTTTAATTCGGTAATGTAATAGACATCCGCGGGTAAAAATTTGGTCTGCATTAAGCCTTCAATAAAACCGATGATTTCACTAACATTTAAGGCCACCGGTATACCGATGGATACGCCCAGTATGGTGCCGACCAGACCAATCACCACACCCTGCACAATAAACACCCACATTAAACTATTGGGTGTCATGCCGATGGTGCGTAAAATTGCAATATCCGCCTGCTTGTCATTCACCGTCATGACCAGCGTGGAAATAATATTAAATGCGGCCACGGCAACGATCAGCAATAATATAATAAACATCACGACCTTTTCAGTTTTTAATGCCTTAAATAAATTACTGTGCATTTTTGTCCAGTCACGTACCCAGTAATCTTCACCGACGATTTCATCTAATTCGTGGGTGACCTGATAAGCATTAAACATATCGTCTAACTTGAGGCGTACACCTTCCACATTGCTCCCCATGCTAAACAATCTCTGTGCATCCTGCATGTGCACGATTGCCATCGAACGGTCAAATTGATGCATCCCCGCCTCAAAGACACCTACCACGGTAAAGCGACGCAGGCGAGGCGTGACCCCCACCGGTGTTACATTGGCCTGGGGCGTAATGACGGTAATCTTCTCGCCTTCAAAGACCCCCATGGCATTGGCCAGCTCTTTGCCTAAAATAATGCCGAAGCGGCCGGGCTTTAAATCTGTGAGACGTCCGGATACAACCTTTTTACCAATTTCAGATACACCAACTTCCTGCTCTGGCAACACACCGCGAATAATGGCACCGCTTACCCGATTACGATTACTTAACATGGCTTCATTTTGAGTAAAGGGAGCCGAGTCAACCACCCTTGAATGTTTTGCGACTTTTATCTGGATCGATTCCCAGTCAGTAAGTTTACCGTCCTGCCCCGTTACCGTGGCATGGGCGGTCATGCCCAGAGTGCGTTCACGCAACTCTTTACCAAAGCCATTCATGACAGAGAGTACAATAATAAGTGCCGCAACACCCAGGGCGATACCCAACATGGAAATTAAAGCGATAAATGACACAAAACCGTTACGACGCTTGGCGCCTGTGTATCTAAGGCCGATATAAAGCTCTTTCGGTCTAAACATATTGATTAGGGGTTCTTAAATTTTAATTCGTTTATATTGATTATTTTAACAATCAAAAAAATATAACCTGTCGGCTATCCGCTTAAAGCTTAACGGGAATTGCCCGTTCGACGTTCAATCCCGTCGGGCTAACATCTGCCCGATACGCTAATATTTCTACCCCTTCCTTAATGGCTTCTCTCAAGAGTCGTCCATACTCGGCATCAACTGAATCAGCTGGGGTGACAAGGTTAACATCAGTACGCATGATTATAAATAGCAGAACCGCCCTATCCCCACATTTAAGTTGTTGAATTAACTCACGCAAATGCTTTTGGCCGCGTTTTGTCACCGCATCGGGAAAACAACCCACGCCTTGCTCGGTGCTCAGGGTAACATGCTTCACTTCAACATAGGCCTGTACGTCTGCGAATTTCAATACAAAATCGACTCGACTCCCCTCATCACCATAGGGCACTTCACTACGACACTCATCAAAACCCGCAAGTTCACTTATCTGGTTATTCATTAAGGCTTCAAGGGCTAATTTATTGGTTAAACCCGTATTAATGCAGACAAGCACCCCGGGGTTCACTTCCACCAGTTGCCAGCTATGCGGGTATTTGCGTTTCGGATTATCCGACACACTTAACCACACATCCGCACCCGCTGGCATACAACCGGTCATGGCTCCGGTATTAGCACAATGAGCGGTGATTTCAGTTCCATCGTCTAAAACAATATCCGCTAAAAAACGTTTATAGCGTTTGATTAATTTGCCTTTAATCAGGGGGGGTGAAAATTGCATTTAAAACCGTTTCTCTGTCCTGTGATGCGGCGAATTATAATCTATTATTAGATGGATAAAATTAAAGAAATCACATTAAAGGCGTGCCCATGAATTTAAACAACAAATCGTTCTGGCTGAGTATCCTGTGTGGATTACTCATTGGATTAACATCTCCTGTGTTTGCCAGTACCTCCATGAATGAAATGTCAGAGGGTTGTAAATCCTGCGTCAGGGGTTACGACTGTAGCCGCATTAACAAAACCTGCAATGCAACCTGCCGAGCCAATCTGTACTCAAAGGAAATCGATCTAAATTCCTGTCGTGCTGCCTGCATTGGTAAGCTGGAAAAATGCTTACTGGATGCGAACAAGGCCTGCAAGTTTTATTGTGCTGATGGTTAGCACCCGTTGTGAAAAGACAATCTTTATGAGTGATATTGTTTATAATTTTTTAACTTTTCTTACTCCAGTCTACTTTGCTCATGTATTACTTTTTTCCAATAAAAAAGGGCGCTTATAAAAAGCGCCCTTAATCTTGAAATGATTAAATCTAAATCAGTCGATCTAGTTTAACTAATTTCTCCAGGGTAATCTGCAATACCCGGATTCGTTTTAATTCCCACTAGTGTAGGGTGATTAATTTTAGGTATATGCAGTACATTATCTTTACCACGATTTTTTACTATGTAATCGCGAACAACATCCCACATCAGACGCCCATCAGGTGCCTTGCCTACGGTTGCCCAGCCGGCAACTTTATAGGTTTGATCAGGTTCGATCGCATGGCCGTTATCCAGTTTTGCATTGGTAATTCGCTGATATAAAGGTTTTGATGGATCAATCGTGTAATCCATTCCACCCACGCGCACCATGTCGCCACCGGACTGTAAATAAGGGTCAACATCAAACAGGTTATCCGCCACACCTTCGAGAATACGTAGCAAATCACGTCCGGTCATTTCAGATACATAGGTTTCACCGTAGGTGATTGCACACTGGGTCATGACGTCTTCCATGGTAATCCAGTCACCTTTTAAGGTTGAGGTCCCCCAACGTACACCCGCTGACATTGCCACATCTGCACCATGCTCTTCACGCAGTGCATTACATAGAATCTGATCCCATGTTCCCATGAAATTACCACGGCGATATAATAAACGATCCGCGATAGCGAGTTTTTCTTCAAGTATTTCACTGTAGGTTTTACCCACGCGACTTTCATTATAGAAATGTTTCTGCACCCGGCTTTCTACGATATTTTTATCGTAAACAGTATCGCGCATCTGATCTAAATACGCCTGCATTTCTTTATCAGGTTCTATCCAGTCACTTATAACCGGTAACATATTGTAATCCATAGATTTGATTTCACCATTTTGAATATCAAAATCCATCACCCCAATAAACTTACCATTAGAACCCGCGTTAGTAACCAGACAGGTACCACCCTCTACATTTTTCACCTTGATTGGCTTTGGGATACCATCGTGTGTGTGACCACCAAATACCGCATTTAAGCCGGGTACACGCTCCGCCATTTTAATATCCACATCCATACCATTGTGGGACAGCAACACAACCGCATCAGGCTTTTCTTCAGCTCTTATGTTTTTAACCAGCTCAATCATGTCATCTTCGCGCAGACCGAAAGACCAGTCCGGGAAAAACTCCTGAGGGTTTGCATTGGCTGTACGTGGGAAGGCCTGACCAACGATACAAATTCGTGCACCGTTAATTTCCTTAATAACATAGGGACGGAAAGCCAGACCCTTATCTTCATCATACAAGCCACGGCCATCATATTTTTCAACCAGTGCCGGGTATTCGTCACCAAACAGGGAGTCGTCTTTAACCCGTACATTCTGACCAATGAAATCACCTTTAAATAAAGCCACATTACTCAGCACTTCATTTTCTTTATAGGTGAATTCCCAGTGCCCCACCATTACATCGAGACCAATAATATTTGAAGCTTCCACCATATCAACACCGCGCGTCCACAGTGCGGTGCCGGAACCCTGCCATAAATCACCACCATCAATGGTAATGGTATTTTGCTTACCGCCGGCTGATTCACGCAGCTGGCTTAATAATGTTTTAATTTGTGCAAAGCCACCGGTTCTACCGAAATTTTCCGCTGCATTCTGGAAATCTAAATAAGTAAACGCATAAGATTCAACGGTATTCGGGCCAAAACCCATCGCCGTTAACAAGCGGTTACCCACCAGATGGGGCGGACGTCCATAGGCTTCACCCACGCCCAGATTCACATTAGGCTCTCTGAAAAAAACCGGATTCAACTGGCCGTGCACATCGGTGATATGCAAAAGACGCACATTACCTTTCATGGGTAGATCATAAAAACCCTGCGGCATTGCAAAAGGGTTGGCTGCCTTAGCCTGAACATCAGCCTGAGCCTGTGTTGCAGGTGCTGAAGTGGAACTGGATTTATCTGAACAACCTGTCATCGAAGGAAGCGTTGCAGTTGCAGCAGAGGCCCCCAGAATTTTCAGGAAGGTACGTCTATTTAAAAATGGCATGGTTATTTCTCACCTAGTAAATTGTAGGGTGGTTGCTATAAAAAAGTCAGTTTCAAAGGTCCGTGTGAAAAAAGTGCTCAATACTATTCTTATGAGCTATTGTAATAGTGCAATGAATGCTTATAATTCTAACCGCCAATAGTAACCAATATTCCCTTTTTTTTCAAATGCTTAGAAATTCCCGTATCTACCGTTCTGCAATCCGTAAAATGCATTTTGCAATAACACTATACTGTCTAGCGGCTATTTTCGTCGCGCAGTATAGCATTGCTGATATTGTAAAACCCGCATTGATTGAAATAAGTGTGTATACAGACGGAAATTACCGTATAGAGCTGCGTGCCAGCCTCGAAGCATTAATGACCGGCATAAATTCTAAGTACAAAAACACCCAGGATGCCCCTAATGCTGATGCTTATGATGAACTCAGAGCGCTACAGCCCGCCGAGCTCAGGGAAAAATTTATACAGTTCGAGCCTGAACTATATAAAGAGATCCAGTTAAAATTCGATGAACAGGCCGTCAATTTCCAAATATCCGATATTCAGATCCCGCTGCCGGGCTACACCAAAGTGCCTAGAACCAGCATTATTATACTAGAAGGAAAAGCCTCCCGGCAGGCAAAACACCTCACCTGGTACTACCCAGCGCGCTTTTCAGACAATGCGGTGCGTGTGAGACAGGTTGATGAAGTCAATGAAAAATGGCACTGGTCAAGCTGGCAGTGGTTGCGCAAAGATAAGCCCAGCAAAACATTTTCACTACAGGAGATCTTCACCGAACCAAGTAGGTTCGAAGTCATTAGCGATTATACTGTCGCCGGCTTTGAGCATATTATTCCCAGGGGCCTGGATCACATTTTATTTATTCTGGGTATTTTTCTACTCAGCACAAAACTCAAACCCCTGGTACTACAGGCCACCATGTTTACCCTGGCCCATTCGATTACCCTCAGCCTTTCTATGTTCAATGTAGTGAGCTTACCCGCCAGTATTGTAGAGCCGCTAATTGCTTTATCCATTGCCTATATCGGCATAGAAAATATTTTTGCTCACAAACTCAAAACCAGCCGACTGGCATTAGTCTTTGTGTTTGGTTTATTACACGGTCTGGGGTTTGCAAGTGTACTGGCAGAATTTGGCATGCCGGAAAGCGCCTATATCACCGCCCTAATCAGTTTTAATATTGGCGTTGAAATAGGTCAGCTGGTCATTTTAACGGTGGCCTTCTTTGGCATCACTTACTGGTTTAAAAACAAACAGCATTTTTATAATTATATTACTGTGCCCGGATCGGTGATAATTGGAGTGACGGGCCTGTACTGGACCTGGGATCGGTTTAGCTGGGCGGCTGTTTTTGGATAAGATTAAAAGCCGTTTTATCTTTTAGTTACCACTCGATACCCGAGCAACAAACTTAATATAACCAGCATCACCCCTGGAACTAAATAGTCCGCTTTGATCATCATAAAATAATGCAGCAATGCCAGCATCGATACCGGATAAACAACTTTATGTAAGCGCACCCAGTTTTTCTTCAGGCGTTTCATCATCCCATTGGTTGATGTCAGCGCCAGTGGAACCAGTAATAAATAACATACAAAACCAATCGTAATAAACGGACGTTTAATAATATCTTTGACAATTTCCTGCACACTGAAAAACTGTTCAAACCAGAGATAACTGAGAAAATGCATGCTTACATAAAAAAAGGCAAACAGACCAATCATACGACGATAACGAATCAGCCAGTTTAATTTAAAAACTTTTCTTGCGGGGGTTATGGCCAAACCTGTTAATAAAAAATAAATTCCCCAGTCACCCAGAGTCCGAATCATTTCTTCAACAGGATTAGGACCTAAATTATTATTGAGTGCATTCATTCCGAGGAGTGCAAAAGGTATTAAACACAAAACAAAAACAAGCGGCTTAAAAAAACTGACGCCAGGCATTTTTTCTTTTAACAACATATATAGATTTTTCTTTATAACAGCTTCCAATTGTAGCTCCTGACTTATTCCAAGGGGTGGCTATTACCCCCCCTCTTTGTAAAAGAGGGGCTGGGGGAGATTTAACTTTTCAATTGTTATGCTTCATCATCATGGTTAATAGCCTGGGCATTTTAAATCCCCCTCTATCCCCCTTTTCCAAAGGGGGAGGTTTTTACCCCCTCTTTGTAAAAGAGGGGCTGGGGGAGATTTAACTTTTCAATTGTTATGCTTCGTCATCATGGTTAATAGCCTGGGCATTTTAAATCCCCCTCTAATCCCCCTTTTCCAAAGGGGGAGGTTTTTACCCCCCTCTTTGTAAAAGAGGGGCTGGGGTAGATTTAGCTTTTCAATTGTTATGCTTCGTCATCATGGTTAATAGCCTGGGCATTTTAAATCCCCCTCTATCCCCCTTTTCCAAAGGGGGAGGTTTTTACTCCCCTCTTTGTAAAAGAGGGGCTGGGGGAGATTTAGCTTTTCAATTGTTATGCTTCGTCATCATGGTTAATAGCCTGGGCATTTTAAATCCCCCTCTATCCCCCTTTTCCAAAGTGGGAGGTTTTTACTCCCCTCTTTAGTAAAAGAGAGGCTGGGGGAGATTTAACCTTTCAATTGTTATGCTTCGTCATCATGGTTAATAGCCTGGGCATTTTAAATCCCCCTCTATCCCCCTTTTCCAAAGGGGGAGGTTTTTACTCCCCTCTTTAGTAAAAGAGGGGCTGG